>Ga0181612_158826_pt1 | contig 17210 bp, 11 predicted proteins | sample HoacroProtozoa21_FD_119630 | JGI IMG/M metagenome (GOLD analysis project Ga0181612, IMG submission 119630) | Hoatzin crop microbial communities from Cojedes, Venezuel. Combined Assembly of Gp0051906, Gp0051904, Gp0051908
ATTATGTAAAAGTGGCTTTATGTCCTTTTGCCTCTGTTGACAGACTCAGGACACAACCACTGGCTTGTGTTAGCCCCTTGTTCTGGCTGATGAGACCATCCAATCAATTCCTCATCCACCGAACACAGTCCACCCATCAAATCCATATCGCTCCAATTTAGAGAGAAGGATGTTGTAGGGGACCATGTCAAAGGCCTTACAGAAGCCCAGAGAGACAACATGTAATCATGTAACAAAAACAGTGTTTTCAGAAAATTGGAACAGTGCTGTTCCAGCTAACTCAAACCCTCCATGAGCTTTGCATTATCTAGAACCAAAGCCTAGGGAAGTGTTTTAGTGCTTGGAATGCACCAAATAAAGAAAAAAGTTAAAGCAAACCAGTGCTTAGAAGCAAACAAAGTTTGACAGAGCACCAAGATTTTCTCACCCTCCTCTAAATTTAGATACCTAAGTCTATAATAAAGGCAAACACTTAGGCTAAAGGCATTTTTCTGCTCCCCCGCTTTTTTTTTCTTTCTTTTTTTTTTAGTTGTCTTAGCTCACACTGCTCAATACATCAGTAGCATCAGAAAAAGCTAAAACTTTGTGGATAAATCCAGGCAGTTTTGATGAGGTAAGTGAATTATGTAAAAGTGGCTTTATGTCCTTTTGCCTCTGTTGACAGACTCAGGACACAACCACTGGCTTGTGTTAGCCCCTTGTTCTGGCTGATGAGACCATGAATCTAAAGTGATCTGTCAAGTTTCTGTTATTTCAGTATATTCATTCTATTCTCTACACTTTAAGGAGGGAATAAATTCTAGTATCTTTAACAGAAAGGAACTACGGTGAGACAAAAAATGTTACTTAAAATATTCAAACCTGAAAAAAATCTCCATCACATTGACTACTGCAAGCTGGCTCCTTTCTTGCTAGGCTTGAAAAAGCTGGCACTGCATTAAATCACATACTACTGCAGACGTAGCATGGAAGGAAACAGGGAGGTCTCATTCCTTGGGCTTGCCAGGTTTTGCAAGGCAACCGTGTCCACAGTAGAAGAATGGACTTTTCCAGACCTACCCCCCTCCCTCCCCCTGCACCCAATGTGTTATATTCCTCCCTACTCCAATTTTATAGGGAGATTTTAGATGAAACTTTTTACTTATCTGTTTTACCACAGCGTTAATAGACCTTGTGACTATGAAAACTGCAGCATGAATAAAACCTGAGTGTAGGAACAAGATTTGGGGAAGGGAGGTGATAAAGGCATATAAACAAGATTTGACAGTCTGTTTGTACAGTTCTTTATTATTCACTTGGTATCCTGTGAGTGCTAAGCAAAGCACAGCATTAGTTCTTTCCCTAATTACAAACCAAATGGAAGTAGTGTTTACTACAGGGATGATGGTTTAATTAAAAAGAAAACACTTCATATCTAAGACACAGCCATGAGAAGCCATTACACAAACCTTCAGAGATCGCTGAAAACTGTGGTCAGCCCTTTTAGCAGGGAGGCTCAGTTTTGGAGTCCTGCAGCTAACTCTTCTTAGTCAACACACATTTTCCTACACAAGGCAAACTGTTTCACTCACGGAGGGCTGCTACAAAGAGGTCAACATTAAGCTCATCTTTTCAGTCTGGACAGCTGGTTTACCCTTTTTTTCTTAACATATCACATAAGCACCTAATAAATACACAATAGTTTAAAGAGAGCTTTTTGTAAGAAAAGTGTTCCACCTCAGCATGTTGAAGCTAATTATTCGGTAACAGTCAAGGCTCAGAGATGTACTCACAGTAGCATGATTAAAAGTCAACATGATAATAGTGCCCTGCAAGTTGCAGCGCTAATTGGATTTCTTAATTGGATTGAAAGCGTTCAGTCCTACTTTTGCTGAGGAAAAAAGAAATGAGACAAAATGAGAAAAGGAAGACTGATGCAAATACCTAGATATTAGATACAGGTTTTACTCCCAGTTTGCCTACTCACCTCACAGACAACACTGGACAAGTCACCTGTGTCCCCAAGCAGCTGAAACAAACTTAGATTCTGACAACCACTTAATGATGCAAAACATTACTCTTGGACTGATGTTCACACCACAGAGAAATTTAGCTAAAACCTTCACTAAATGAAAATGGACTTCAGTTTGCCATAAGAAAGCCACAAAACCCCAAAAAGTGCCCAGCAGGTGTGAAGATAGGAATACAATAAAAAGCACGGTACTGCTTTAATATTCATAAGTACTAGCTACAATGGTCACAGCCACTGTAATGAAACTCTGAAGGCACAGTTTGAGTGATACCTCTTTTCTGACCCTTTACCTCATAAAGCTGATCTGCAGTTGATTCTTTATGGATAAAGATCTGTAGCTCCAGCCTCAAGTTGGTGGAACGGGACCTTGCTGTTTCTCTCAGCGGGTCTCAGCTGCACACCTGAATTTAGAGGCTCCTCCTGCAGTTCTTTATCATCTACAGATAAAGGAAAATCCTGGCAAAGACGTAGCAGTACACCAGTCCATCCATGAAGACATAGGTACTACACATTTTTCATCAATGCATTGCTGTGAGCAACCTCCCTGGGCAACAAATTAACCTCACACTGTAAAGGTGAAAGACTAACACTTGCAAGAAGTTTTAAAAGGAACGCAAGGTCTCTAATTTAATCCTTTAATCTGAAATCCACAGTGAGAGGGCCTCTTAGTTCCAACTGTTCAAATGCAGGCTACTGTACCTTTCCCCCAAGCCCAAAGGAAAGCTGTAGGCATCCCACACAGCAGCATTAGGACTTAGCCTGTACTTCACGTCTTTCTAAAACTGAACTGGTATCCAGCAACAGCAGGATGGAAACAGTCTAACAGATCCTTGAACAAAAGGATTTGGAGACGAAAATCCTGAAAATCCTACGCCCCCGTACCAGGTTGCTGAGCTATCTCTTCCCACAGAAGAAAAATAAATATGTATTATCAAGCAGGCTGATTGCATATTAAAGTCTTGCTGAATCAGAACACACTAGAAATAAGTAGGCTCAGTTAACCAAAGCCATGCTTTATTTATCGCAGAATTGTATTATTGATTTTCCTGAGGTCTGTGATTAATACAAATACTGAATTATTTGATGGCACAGAAATGAGAGAGTTTAAATTATTAGGTTGTTTGGTGCTTCTGGTAACAGCTGAATTGAGATTTAGGAATGTTTCCACCCATTGCTACAAACAGAATAAGCTTCATTTTGCCTTCTGATCAAGTTTGTACAAAACATACACTGACCAAAGGAACTTGCATTCCTTTGGAAACAAGAAGACATGTGGACTGTCAAGAGAAAAGAGAAGTGAAAGCTCTAGAGACTAAAGGTCTTTCATGTCTCCTCAGAGCGGGCCCAACAGCACATGCTGTGTCTCCGTCCACAGCCACTACCTGCGCCAGCCCTGCTCTGCAGTGCCCACCACAAGATTCACACATCTGCTGTCTCCAACCAGTCTGTCACATTACATGGGGAAGAGGCTTTGGCTACCCGCATTCTGATGCAGCCCTTTCATTAACAAAAAAAAAAAAATCCATACTCACTAAATCAGTAAAGCAAATCTAGGACAGATTTTAAGACAGTAGTCAGGTCACTGAAATCTTCCCCCCTGCTGCACAGAACACATATGGGATCTGGTCACTTTCCTTCCCCTCTTCATCCACTGAAAACTCAAAGTGTGTTTTCCTTCCCAGCCTTTCTGCTACTACACGGCTACATCACACAGGAAAATAGCAATTCATATGGACCACTCACCACACGACCATCAACTAATTAGCCAGGCTCTGTGCACGCACATCTATCACAGCCCTTAGAAATGGCATTTGGTAGGCAGCGATCAGCTACGTTGGTATTCCAGAGTGAAGCCTTTCCACCACGTGAAGACCACAATTATGATTTGCTACTCTCATCCTGTACAATATGTAACGAGCATTGATGCATGCAGAGCATTTACCAGCTCAACCACAAGCCATACTACAAATAACAGACACAGCTCTCTGTGCATCGTAAGCGTGCTTTGAGAGGTGCTCCACATTGCAAAAGTAATAATATGAAGCTAGGAATTAGTCAAGCCAGCTGTTACCTGTGGAGGCAGATAACTGGGGGCTGCTGCCTCCATCGCCAGCGGGGCTCAAGGGAGCAGCTGGCGGTGAGGGACCACGGCAGTGGGCGAGGACAGACCCCATGTGCACCCCACACCATCCCTCTGGGTGGAAGAGCAGCAAACCTGGCTTCCCAAGCTGGCTGCTCCCTCTCCTCCCACCTGCCTCGTGTGCCAGTACTGCAGAAATTAAGAGCAGAGACTGCTTAGGCAGACTACCTATTCCTTCCCAGAGAAGAAAAGCAAACCCATGTACAAAATACTCATCTGTTCCCATTTCTTCTCTGCCCCCCCAAACACATAAATCTCTTTCCAATGACATCTACCTGTTCAGCAGAATTTTGAGAGCAGCTCAACATTTCACTCCAACAGACACCCTGATCCCTTCCAACTCTGCTAGCCCTGAGAAATCGCCACCCTGAAAGCACTTCCCACATATCTAACACACAAGTTCTTATTCAGAGCACGGCGCTGCCAGCATTAGTCCCTGCGCGGGCAGTGGGGCTGTGCACAGCGTGAGGACTGCGCTGAGGGGGATGGCACGCTGACCCCTGCAAACCTGGGTGCGTGCGGAGAGCCACACGGTCCTGCTGGGCACTTGGATCAGAGGAGCATGGGTAAGTGGAGGCGAACACATTATTCACATCTCCCGGACGCTGGACACTGGACCTGCAGAAGCTTGGAACAGCACCAGCAGAAGCTGCAAGAGTCGGCAGCTGTAAAGCAGCACAGCTATTTCCTCGGCAGAGGGTCCCAGCCCGCAGAGCCTGGGGAGCAGCCTGCACCCTGCCAGCTTGTACTGGCTGTGCTCTTCCCTGAGGGTGAAGTGAAGGACAGATGCAATTCCAAGTTCAAAAAGTTTATCCCAATATTTTCCCCACCTATACTAGATCTAATAAAGGTAATCCTTTCCCTTACAGGCTTTGTTCCTCTATTTAATACCAGCACAGATAAACAGCGCTATCTTCAGCTGGTTGTCACAAAAGTTTTATATCAATTAGGGAATGATATTTAAAAAAAAAAAAAAAAGTAACTGAAGCAGGCTGACATGTGGCTTTAAGATGCTTCTCACAAGTGGAGACAGATGGTGAGTGTAACAAGCACAATAACATTTGAGAAACAAGAGCAGCGATGGACATCATGGGATTAGGATCTGTGAAAGATTTCTCCTTCCAAAGTTTAGAATAGTGCTTCCTCCTAATGGTACCTCCATTTTTCTGTCTACTCTAGAGCTGGAATAAATCTGCAACCTGCTTGAGAAATCTTTAGTTCAAGAAGGAATACAGGTCTTCATTGCAAGGAGGTGTAAGGTGATGCTGGCATCTACCCTTTGAGCACTTGCAAGAATTTAGTGAGGAAAGCACTAGTATGATTCTTCTTCTGGAAACACGCAGATAGATACAAAATGTAATCCACAAAATGGTTATTTAAATGATTCCTGAAAATGCCTATGGACCACAGTACATTCAGAAGAGTTCTACTCTATGTTTGTGAAAGCTGAATTATTTCCTTTTCTATTACAGTTAAATAGCACTAGTGCTTGTGAGAGTTACTTGACCTGACAACTTACATTTTGTGCCCTTGATATCAGCTGGACTTTATCAGTCTCTTCAAATGCTAAAGCTGACATCTAAGAACAGGAAACAAGTGCATCAAGAAAACTCTTTTTGGTTATGCTTGCTTATACCAGATCAGAATTTCACTCAATTTCCTCATGTTAGTTGTTTTACACACTTACTGGAACAAGTGTTTTCCAGCAACTCATGCAAACACAAACAGGCAGTAGTGAGCTGTCTGCCTACACTGTTTGCGTTCCATGCGCCTTGGCTGGAAAAGTGATTCTCCTCTTATACTCATCTCTGCACATTCAGAAAAATTTATTACATTGAGTAACCAAGAAAGAAGTTTGCTTGGAGGTTACAATGCTGCCACGTTTGCAACACCATTTCCAGGAAAGCTTTGCTTAGTTTGCTCAGATAACCATCTAAGAGCCAAAACCCTGTATATTTCTGAAAGGGCATTTGGCCTAGAAATATTCAAGAGATATTATATACCTGCAGTAAGGAAAACCCAAGCAGAGCAGATTTCTCCCCCCCCCCCCGGAGGGTTCAAATGTCAATTGCCATTAAAACAACTTTTAAAAAAAAACCTACCCAGTGCAACCGTCTGAAATTCAGAAGATAAGGCTTACTCCTCTGCAGGAATAAACAGTGTGATATTTTAAAATGGAAGTTTGGGGTTTTTTTGATGTAAATGCTCATCAAAAGCTTCATTCTCAAACACATTTCACAGTTCATTCATGCCGAGAAGCACTTCTTATCTTCTGAACCTCCAGACTGCTGGGCTGAACGAAATGTGCACAATTTGCTTTTAACTGCTTCCGTGCATCGCACATGGAGGAAAGCAGAATGCCAGAGGGATTCCCCTGATCCCAGCAGCAGCCATATAAGTTTGGAAACCCAGTAAAAAGCCAAGTCATTCCATCTTCACTGCTATTAAACGGAACCAATCAGCTTAGTTTGGCCGTTGTTAATCAAGACTCCTTTTTGTTTCTGCAAATGCCTTTATCAGCTGTAGTTAAAACAAAAAATAGTTAAGTGACTCACTGTAAGGTAGAGATCATAATATTACATCTCTACCTGTTAGGAAATGTAGTCAAGACAAGCCTGGATATTCTAGAGAGGAGGGACAATTAAAGATTTTAAGCAGAGACAGCAACAGAGCAAGGACTTTCCCTTATTTTGCTCAAATTCCTCAATCTTATATAGTACATAGCCAATTATACAATAGTAATGGATTCTGGGGGATGAAGAAAATAGATCTGTCTATCACAGAATGGTCGGGGTTGGCAGGGACCTCTGTGGGTCATCCAGTCCAACCTCCCTGCCGAAGCAGGGTCACCTACAGCAGGCTGCAGTTGTGTTTACCACAAAATTTTTTTCTAAACAATATATTGTTTATTTTTACAAGCGATGACCATGCAACTAAGTTTAAAACTCAGTTTATGTTGCTTCACCCCACTGCCTTTATATCCCTGCTATCTTCTTTGTGAAGAGAGCAAACCAACAGACCCCCAGTGTTGTCTCTCAGAGCAGTCTGCTAATTTACAGAGTGGCTTTTGCAGCTGTGCTTCCCATCCCTGGTACCACCCAGGTTTTTTGTAAAGACAACGCATTAAGGAGAGTTTTTCCAATCAGCTTTTTTCTGCAACATCTAAATTCTGTTTTAATTAAACAGTTAATGAAGAAATCATTAATTTCCGTATGAGCAAAATCACATAGTTCCTTCCAATTTGCATAATCTCATAAATATAATTTAATACAAACATCTCAGGGATCCATCTGGATATTCACAGAATAAACCATGAATAATCGGTTAATGGTTGTAAAGTACTTTGAAGACAAGAAATGGCAAATACTCTCATCTAAACATGCACTTTAAAACTTGCCAAAGGCTCTAATACCTGAAGCACCTTGCTGAGTGAATAAAATAGCTAGTTTCTCTACTAAAATATGCAAAATGTGACTCTGGGACAAAATCACAATGAAGCAGGCAACAGAACTAAAACATATATAAATTTTGAGAAAAAGAGGGAGGAGTGGAATAAATCCTGAGCACTTTTGCTGGCAAATGCTATGACGATTAGCCTTTGGATGTTTTTAAAATTAGTCAGATGCTATAAGAATCTTTGTTATTAAAGAGATAAAAAGGTATTTTTGTTGAGAATGGCATTTCCTCAGGTTTCTGGATAAAGATAGACACTACTAAAATACTGGTTTCTTTAGAGTGTTTTAAGAGATAACCACAACAAAAGCTAGGCTTGTAAACAAGTCCAGAAGAGGAGAAATCAGACTTCTTCCAGGTGAGCACTTCCTCCAGAGGCGATGCTGTCCTGGCAGCCCCCGGCTGCTGCCAGGGTTGTTCCCATCAGAACAGTGTTTGGGACACAAGCCAAGTCCAGGCTTGGCCTACACCCACCACAGGCCCAAAGACTTAAACTGGCCCTTGGACAGCATCAAGGAGGAAAACGCATAGGTCCATTCTGTCATGCTTCTGGGCAAGGGCTCATGAAACTAAGTCAGGACACATTATTTCTGCAGTGCAAGTTAAAACCTCTCTCAGCTCCAAAAATAACACCACGTTCTTTAGGGCACTGAAGTCCTGTACAAAGGCAAATGAACATTCTATCTCATGCGCTCAGCCAGCAAAAGTTGATGTTCCGTCTACCTGAACTAATGAACTTCAGTACATTTGGGGTCCGCCTCAATTTTCAACGCTCTTATTTAGCTAAACCTCTCACTTTTTTTTTTTAAGAAAACATACGTCCTCTTTAGCACACCACATGGACACTAAGATCCCACACCTTTTCTGTTTTCATCCATACAACAACTCTCTGCACTGTATTATTTACCTACTGTTACACAGTATTTCTGCCAGTTAACTGCATACCACCTGTTCTACACATTTTGCAAACACACACACATTTTATTTATGAAACTCCTTTACCTTTCAAGAATATTTATTCCCCCTTCCCTCCAACAAGGCACAAGGAAGTCTTCCTAACCAACAAAATGTCAGTCTCTCACAAAAAGAACATACAAAGAACCAATTCAATGCCCATTTACCGATTTTCAGTCCTCACCTGTCTCTCCAAAAACTCTAGTCCTCTCCTCCCACTACAGAGAGGAGACTTTAACAAACAACGTTTATTCCCGTGGAGTGTGTTTTATCATGGCAGCCCGTTTCCCTTATCACCCTTTGCGCTTCCTTGCTTTCAGTTTTATAGCCTGAAGCTGCTGTCTGTACACTAACGTTTCCCCAGGAATATTTCTTTTAATCTGCTGAATTGAGACCCACTTGAAAGCAAATTCAAAACGATGAAACCTTGTTCCACATTTGCTGTAAGAAGTGACTACAGCAATGCAGATTGGAATGCTTTGAAAGCACGGACTGGATTTGCTCTCCAAGGGCTGCTCAGCACGAGGGCTCTGCCTCGGAGTAAGTACTGGCACTGGCCGTACTACAGCCCAGCATTAGCTGTGCTCGCTGCTATGAGAGCCAGCCAACGCAGTCCCTATAACCCAAATCCACCCTTTCACCAACAGCTCCACCAGAACGTGCTCCACACTCGTCACAGCTTCGGCCAAGCCAGGGTCAGTCCCGTGCAGCAGCTCCTTTCCTAAGACTCTGTAACCATCCGCTCTTCCCAATGAGCCCCTGTCTCCATGGAGGACGCCCATTTTCCTATTGACGGGCGACAGGCCAACAGCGGCAAGTGGGGAAAGCAGGGATGGGCCACCTCCAGCTTCTATAGGGGACTTCTCCAGCTCTGGTCCCAAGGGCAGTAACGAGCACTGACTTTCAGGTCCCCTCCCCGAGCAGAGCTCCTCCAGTGCCCTATCAGCTACCCTAAGCACCGTTCACAGTGTTTTCAGCAGGAGAAAAATGGCAATCAAGGTCCATTTCCAGGTTGAAAACATGATCTCTGTACCATACAATGCAAGCAATTAGGCAATTTTATACGACAGATTCACAGGAACTAGCTTATTAACATTTCATTCAGTAGAGGCAAGGTAGTTAACTATTATTCTAATTAGCAGCTTTCTGGGTAGTCAGAGTTATCTTTTTTCCTGATAAAAGCCCAAATGTCCAGGCGTTTATAGAATAATTTTTTCAACCAGATGTGGAACCTCACAATAAAGTTTCAAATGATGTTCCAAGTCATCTGGTTTATTCAGAACACACCTGTTCTACAGGATTATGCTACTTCTACTGCAAATGCAGCATATCTTAACATATCTGCAGCCTCACAGAGCTCTGTGAACATGCACCTCTGTCTTAGTCCTGATTTTTCTAGTGACACAAAGTGATCCACTCTCCGACCAGGGCCAAACACTGCAGGAGGGTCTGTTAGCAGTACTGAGGAACTATTCTCGCTCTGAATAATAAGGTATCAGGCTTATTTTAGAATAGAGATTGGACAAAGATGATTTAAGAGTTTAGGGTGGAGAGGTCTATCATACCTGAGCATCTTAGAAATTTATCAAATTTTTAACCTCAACTAATGTAACTCTGGTATCCTCCAACACTGGGAGCATGGCCCGACACCCCTCTCCAGGGAGCAACTAACCAGCTCCCTCCGCTTACAAGCTCTCCTCCTGCCTGGAAGCCTTTTGCCCTTCATGCTGAAATCACAACTCTGGGTTGATTTCCATCACCCCCATCTTCTTCATTGCAGTAAGCACAACCAGGTCCTTGAGCAACAGACCATGTGCAAACCACAGCCCCGTGTCCATGCACAGGCTCCCAGCAGTTTGGTCACATCTCTGCGAGTGAACGAGACCCTCTCTGCTAAAAAAAACCTCTAAAAAGCTGGTGCAAAGGCTGTCTCCCAAAATTCCTTCTGAAGTCACCAAATCAAGTGTTACATGGCAATGATGTCATCACCTTAAACACAATTTAACAGGGCTCACATTGAAAGTTAGAGGGGAAGGATCCCCTTTCTGCTTTCATTTCCAGTAACAAGCTTGTGCTTTAGTTTGACATGCCACAGTTCTCCAGAGAGATACAGAGAGGACTAACATACATTTAAGGTCTACAGTTTTCTCAAAATAAAAAAACCAATACCTACGTACACACCATCATATAATTTCCATGCTCCTTCCCCTCACTTCTGCTTTCCTCATTTCATTTACAGAAGTGGCCAAGAAAAAAAGCCTCCCTTGGTATGGAAAAGACAATTCCAAAAGAGCTTGTATTTTGCTTCTGCTAAAACCCTACAGCAGTAGCCAAGTATTCTGCCTCCAGGAGAAAACAAGTGTCACCAAAACTAGCTTCTGCGATCTTCTGACCAAATATTATCTGCTTTCTAAATACTGAATCCTGAGTGACTATATTTTTAATAACATGAGGAATACTCTCTAGTTCTGTTTTCAGTAAGTGAAAGATCTATCTCAGGTCATTTCGACGCTGTTTGCTCTTGGCTATGCTATTGCTTCACTGACAGCAGTTAACTAAGGTCAGCAATATAATTTACCCCTTTTTAACTCACAGTAGAAACACTGCATAGAGGAGCACATAAAGTGTGAGATGTAGCAGTGACCTGGGAGCTCGATCATTAAGCACACAAGGGGGCACATCCTTTCTGCTCTGAGTGCATTTCCCATTAACGCTAATAGCACATTGAGACAAAAATACACTCCGTAAACTTTCATTACTCACTTTCTCCCTTGCTCTTTGACAAATGAGTTGCTGATATAGACTCAGAGGTAGGCAATACATCCACTTCTTTCTATGCCAGTGCTCTAGAAAAAGAAAAAGGCTTTTTCTTGCAAGTGTGGACACTCCTACATCTCACACTGTGGATTTGATTAAATCCTGCTTTTAAGGCATTCAGTTCCAGTCAGTGTTTGAGCGGGACTCACAGATACACTAACAAACACTGCCAGAAAGGCCAGTCCTCTTTCTTCGCACCTCACCCGCTGTCCTCACACTCCTGTTCCCTGCATTGCACCAGCTGTGGTGCATGTCTGGTCCCTTGGAGAGCTGACTCACCTCATTAACTGAGCAGAAAAATAAGAATTTCTCTTCTAGCCTAGCAGAAAACTTGAGTATCTGTAGACTTCTCACTCTCAAAGAGGGTGATTTTTTTCTACAGTCCGCTGGCATCCTGGTGGCATTCCAAGTGTATAATTACTTTCTGGCCATTCATGTTCCCATGACACTTCTCTGCAAGACATAGCTTTTTGTGTCCTAAACCAACTGTGAAAGAGCTGCCACATGCCACGTTGCCAGTGGCCAAGTGTTGCCAATGAGTAAGGTAGCTCTGAACAAGGAAAAATACTGGTCCAAGAAGAGGAAAAATTGCAGGTGTTGAAATGTCTGCACTGGGCATCATTACACAATTCACACACAAATGGAAGATCTGGTTATTTTTCACAGGTATGAGGGACTCATAGTAGTGAAGTCGTGACAACCTCCTAAGGAGGAGCATTCAGAAGTAGAGGCAGTTATGTGATGAGACAGTCACCAGAACCGTAAGATAGAGCAGCAGTCCCTTCTAGCAGGGGAAGAAAAGGGAATACGGGGAGGGCTAACCAGGATGAAGGCATCCTGCCTCCTGCAGCTCCCTGCTACGCCAACAGCTGCCATCACAGCTCGGAGCTGAAGCCGTCATCCTTGCTCTGTCCTTGTGGCCCAGGGCTGGGCAGAACACTCGATGTTGGCCCAGGAGCTGTGTCTGCCCCAGCTGGGCAGCCCATTCCTGCTCCCTGCCTGTCCGTTCCCTGCAGAGGAACCGGAGCTGCGGGCAGAAGTGCTTTGATCTACAGTGCTTCTGCCAGTTCTGCCCCTCACCTCCCCACATCTATTCTTGGCCTCAGCCTCGTTTCCTCTTCCCTCCTCAGCTGCTAACAGGGACATCTGGGGGAAGAGAGAGGTGGAAAGAGCACATCTGGACTAGATGCCCGTCAGCATTTGCTTTATAGAAGTGTTCGCTTTTGTTAGAGTGCGAACAGCACCTTTATTCCTTAGGCTGCTGGATTTTGCAGGGGAGGGAGAAGAGGATATTTCTTGGAAAACTGACTGGAAGCAAAAGGCTACACAGACAAACGTGGGTACATGGAAGTCACAACAAGTGGAGGGAAAACCTGAATGTGCTTTACCAATGGTGCACCGCGCCTCAGCTCTTCCATCCCCACAAACCCGCTGTGCCCCACATTTACCAAACACAGTAGTCTCACAGGGACAAAATTCAGTTTTAGGCACAGTAATGAGAAGCCTTGAACCAGGTCTAACTTCTTAAATCTGATCACCCTCTTTCAACCTGTATTTCCATATGCTGAAGAAGAAATCCTATCAGATAGGCAAATACAGTAGGAAATCCCACCTTCTCACAGAATTCGTTGCTTCCAAAGCCTCTACCCAGCTCCCTGTGCAGCCATGCTGCACTTCTCTTGCCTGCAAGCTCCCAGGCTACCAGCTCATAAACTACACTTCAGTCCTTGACAGAGTGTGTCTGCCTCCACTAAAACAAGACAATGAAACACAGATTTCTCATTAGCAATACATTTACAAGCTGGTTGTTCAAAGCCCTCTTGGTTCCCTTGAGAACTGAGAATAGTTTGAATCAAGAACTCAGTATTTAAAGCACGCAGGTCTACAACAACTCTACAGCCTCGGACAATCAATCTTTATTTTGAAGTAATGTCCATGTGCCAGACTGAAGTCTAGCAGGGAATCAAAACTAAGCAACACATTTAGTTCTGCTTCAGAACCCTCCTGCTCTCGGCAAGCCTGATCCACCTGTGCAGCTACACAAGCTCCCTGGCACACAACTCAAAATTTATTGTTAGTCCAAAATAATTAACAAGTCTATGTACAAGTAAATAACTGAGTGAAAAAAAAAAAAAAAATCAGTTGTTGTGGTTTAACCTGGCAGACGGCAACCAGGACTCACTTGTTCCTCCCCACACAGTGGGATCGGGAGGAGAATGGACAGAAAGTAAAACCCATAGGTTGAGGCAGTTTAATAAGACAACAAAGAACAGAATAATAATAATAAATAATATGGAAAACAAGTGATACACAATGCAACTTTTCTCACCACCCAAAGACTGATTGTGCAGCCAGTTCCTGAGTAGCAATCATGGAACTTGTGGAACTCACAGGTTCGCAGAGCTTGCAGATTTTGCAGAGCTTGCCAAACGCACAGGAAAAAATTTCCTGCGTCCCAGCCAACCCCCATTTATATACTGAGCATGACCACTGAGCACCATTTATATACTGACCCCAGATAGCTTGGGCTAGCTGCCTGGCTATGCTCCCTCCCAGCTCCAGCACAGCTCTCCACCAGCCAATCATGAGAAACTCAAAGCATTCCTTGATTTCTTAGCAACAATGGAAAACATCAGTGTATTATCAAGACTCTTCTCGTGCTAAATCCAAAACACATCAGCTACTGGGAAGAAAGTTAACTCTATGCCAGCCAAAACAGCAATATACAAAAGAGGTTTCAGAAGCAGTCAACATACTCAAAAAACCAAAGGTTTTGAAACTCATACTCTTTAGCTTGAGAACATCTAAAGAAATAAACAGACTACTACATAAATGGTCTGACTTAAGAATAAATAAGACAAACATACCTGAAAGAGCTCTACAGCATCTGAGCATTCCTCCAAGCCATTCAAGGGTGCCAGGGTTATCCCTTTAAGCCTTTTCTTTGCTTGTCTGGTACCTAAATCTTCTAGGCATTAGCAGTCAGCTCAGGTGGTCACTTAGCAGCAAGAGCTACTCTTAACGAGGGGCCGTGTTTCACACAAACACACTTCTTTCAAGCAGAAATGTTCCACAACAAATGAATCTCAATAATAAGACAAATATTATAACAGTAAACATAAGTCTAGCAGTTAATAGAGGAATGCCCAAACCAACAGGACGCACTCATACTGAGCTAGTGTAATACAGGCATTTATTAACCTGGCATACATATCACAGGTTTAATGGAAACAGCTGCAAGTAAACTACAAACAGGTGGGCTGAGTTACGGGAGGTTTGCTCACTGGCACAGGAGCCTTCCCCTCAGCACGGCTCTGCCCGCAGCAGCTGAAGCTGATCAGAGCTTGGGGGTGCAGAGCTGGGGCAGGCTGTAGGCAGCAGCTGGTGGGGGTGTCCCTGATGCCCACCTCTTCACCCAGGCACTGTCCTCGCCTTGGTCTGCCCGCCGGCAGAGCTCGGTCTCCCTGCGCAGGGGCAGTGCGCGGAGATGCTCTACCCCACTCTTCCCACTCCGTCTTGGCCAGCAAGCGCCAGCCTGCCCCACCCCAGTCTCCAGTCTCCCACCTTTTCGTTTGAGCAGGGGCTCATGCCCTATCAAAGGGCAAAATAGGTTCCTTCGAATCCAGAGCTTTCTGCAGCATGCACATAAGCACAGAAAAGGAAAGCTGTATGGAGGCAACAGCTGCTGGCCATTACTACCTGCACATGTTCCTCTTCAAATTCACCTGCTATGCACAAACTGGTAGAAAGTGCTGACTTCTGACAGCCGTGTGAAACCAATGCTGACATAAGCAGTTTCCATATTAAGCAGATCTTCAGAAACCACCAATAAACTAGAAGGAGCTGCTCCTGTCTGGTGTTGAAGGTTTGGTGTTTTTCAGGTTTTTTTGAGGGGATTTTTTTTCTCCTAACTGTAGGTTAGAATTAGTTGTTTTAATGAAGTAACTTGACTTTCATTGTTACAGAAATCCATAAAATCTCTGAAAGGTTCAGGACTTCAGAAAACCAGATTATTCCTTTTCGAGTCTAGCTATTAACATGGATAATTTTTAAAAATAATTTTGTTTTAATTTCTTCAGCAGCTATTTTAAGAGACATTTCATAGCCTATCCTGACACTTGATCAATTCAATCAGTGTTAAACCTATCACTTTCACCAACAGTACATTTACTCCAAACTGGAAAGTGAGCATCTTATAAATTTAATCAGCACATGTGCTAGAGATTAACTGAAAGCTGCTTTTAAATATTCAGTATTCTTCATGCTAGTACCAATGCTCAAAGATGCAGAGAAATTCTACTTATTAATTAATAAACCAAGCTTTAAACCACAGATACAGAGCGACCAGAAATAGGAAGCTGTCATTCATGAAATATAAATCATTATTTTCCATTTCTTTTCCCACCTAGCTAATCACAAACAGTAATGAACCATGGACAAAAAGCTTAATGGCTTCTTGGGGAAACAATCAATGCCAAAATGGCCTATTTAACCAATTGACAGTAATTGCATAAAGAACATTATCTAAAATTCAGTTTTCTGACTACTGTAACAGGGCAGGCATGAAGCTAGGAAAGAGAAGGGTTTCGTGGTACTTTTTATGGCAAAATCTGCAAGGGAAATTGAAAATCGTGGTCATACATACATTGATGTTGACATTCACAGCAGATTTTCCAAGCTGTATGAATTTTCATCACAGATCACTCACATACAAATATTTACTTTCTTAATGGTCAATTTTCCTTGAATGAATGCTAAAATGTGTACCGAAGCAGAAGGTTATAAGTTAATTGCTATTGTCATTTCTACTCAATTACTGCCTACACTAAAGCTGTCATGTAGTAAAAGCAAGAGAGAGAGAAACACCACCGCTAATGGTGAATTTCCTGGCTTTTATCACTGTGTCAAAACACTATCATTCTGTAATCACAGGCTTTCATGCAAAATAGCTCAAATGGCAGAAAAATCCCAATGCAAAGCATTTTTAAATATCAGCTTGGTGACGGCAAGGAGCAGTATTAAGCACTGACACACTGCTTAAGTTCTTAGTGAGCTGGTGCTTAGAGGAACTCCCAACCTTTCCATCGCACGGGGAGCCAGGCTCCTCCGAGGGGCTTTTGAATGGCTACACTCTGCGTAGGCAGCAGGAGGGTGGTAGGAGAGGGAAGAGGAGGACTGATCCTGTAACTCAGGGAATTTGCCACTTCCCTCCGGGGGGTATTCACTGCCATGCAGCCTTTCCTGGAACGCAGCTTCCAAGTTTGGGGACCAGGAATCCTGGTGATCGTCACAAACACAGAAATCCAAGTTTATCCTGCTTTATTGTGCCTCAGCTTTCTAAACCTAAGTTATGCTTGGAGCGCTCCTGCTAACAGACACCAGGCTTGCTCTCTGGCTTTGCAAGTCTTAAAGATGCCTCGATTATGTGATGAGCCCCAACTAAGGATGCTAGGAGAGATCTGGACTCGAGTGCCTCTGGGGCTGAGATACCTTCTCCTGGGAAGGGGGAACACACACTCAAATCTCACTTCATAAAGAAGTATTTTCACCCCTAAATCAGACCAGTGCTCCAGCCTCTCGGGAGAGGATTTTCCCCCTCAGGCTCCACCAGTCTAGCTCGTGGTTTCCTTGGCACCTGCCTAGACTCAACTGTTACTGTTCTGTGAAGTACCTTAACTTCTAAAATGAGCTCAAATGAAATGTGTTGCTTCTGTGTCACTTCAGTAGTTTATTTTCGACTAAAGCTAGTTATGTAAAGGTGTCAAATTTATGAATGAGTTTGACGATTCTGCTGCATAAATATTTCAACAGAAAAAATTCAACACCAATTCGACA
>Ga0181612_113230_pt1 | contig 17208 bp, 12 predicted proteins | sample HoacroProtozoa21_FD_119630 | JGI IMG/M metagenome (GOLD analysis project Ga0181612, IMG submission 119630) | Hoatzin crop microbial communities from Cojedes, Venezuel. Combined Assembly of Gp0051906, Gp0051904, Gp0051908
GCTCAACCAGTCCTTAAGTCTCAACTATATTCCATCCTTATTTTAATCAAGCTGTGAAGTAAATCCTGTTGGAAGCTGGAGATGGCAATGCCTGAGACTCTAGAAGGTCAGAGCTCTCTGAGCTCTTCCTTTTCAGATTTCAGAGGAGAAGGAAAAAACATTTCTCAAGCTGATTTACAGCAGCACCCTGATAAAAATCACATCTGGGCTATTTTTTTCTACTAAATCACAGCTTTTACTAGACAAGCCACATTTAAAAAGCTGTAATTTTTCTGCAACCGTAAAACAGGATAAAATACCCGTTTTGTTTAGCCCTGAGCATGTAATCTCAATGAGATCAGATTATAAATACTATAGCAGTCAAACATGATATGGTGTTATCGGGAGTTAGTCTGTTCTTTCTGATTATTTTTCATTATTCTTTGTATAATTCTGCTGTAAAAGTTTGCATATTGCCTCTTTACAAAGGAAGCTATTTTGCTAGTCAGGATATTTGCTATAATTAATACCATCTAATTAACTAGCAAATTTTTCTTCCCATATGGTAGGTATCGCCTGGCTGGCCTCCCTGGAGAGTACCAGTATAAGAACATCACCAGTGCAGAAGTGAACTACTGCTTAGTGAAAGACCTGATCATTTGGACCCAGTATGAAATCCAGGTGGCATCTTACAACGGAGCTGGGCTGGGAGCGTTCAGCAGACCTGTGACAGAGTACACTTTACAGGGAGGTGAGCCAATCGGACCCATATATGCCTTATAGTTAAGATTTATAACACACTTTCCTGAGGAGGAGACACGCTCTTTGATAGTCCTACCTAACAACTGGTAAAACTAATGGTCAGTTCAGCCAAATTGGATAGACAGCTTGGGGTAGGAAACACCTACAAATTTCAGTGCCTAAGCAGAGATGAGACAAGACTCTGCTACTATTTCTGTTGTAGGAAAAGCTGGGAGTGAATTCAAAAATTATCTATTTTTGTTGCCCGTCGTGATGACATGTTACCACACTTGCAGGTCAGAGTCGGCCGCAGCATAAGTAATAAATAGAACTGCTGAAGAGAGCTGGAGTCCTGTGGAATGGATTCATAGGATGTGAGACAGGCAGGGGCTGAGGTTACGCTGCCAGGAGAGTCAGAGAGAATATCGCAGGGAATTGTGTTTGTTGTGGTCGAGATATGCAGTGTGCCGCATGTGCAATAGAGGAGACAAAAGCGGAGTAAACCAGCTGCATTAGTTCTGATAATCACAGAATACCTTGGTTTAGAAATGTGGAATAAACTGTAAGGCAACTGTAGGGAGAGAAATACAGCCTGTGGAGAAGGAGTGTTCTGTAGCATTTCAGGAATGGTGCAGACATTTGCAAAGAGGAAGATAAAATGATCTTTAGAGCCCTGATTTTTATGCTACAACTCCTCCACACCTTTCTGGTAAGTGCTTTAAGAAGGGTATAAATTACATCAACAAAAGGATATGTAATTACTTTTTATAACCAGAGTAAGGCATGTTTACACCTCTAAATTGGTGTAAAAATCTGTAGGATAGTGAAGTACCAAGCCCTTAAAGCTTTCATATATTCCCCGAATTGCAGGGTTGTGCTGAATTCTGAGCACTGGAGAGTACGTGGTCTCTACTTTGTTGGTCATAAAACAATTAAACTGTTTCAAAAACTTGTAGGCTGACAGAACATCAGTTAATATACAATCAGTAAAGAATATGTAGTTGTTTGTTAATTGTTACTAGGAGTGCATTATAACATGTTTAGGTACAGTTTGAGGTGTAGGGAGATCTTTAAGAAAAGATTATTCGTATGCAACACTAATTAACCACAACAATTAAAGAAGGAAGCCATCTATATTTTGTCTTAGGGCATGCAGAGTCTCCCAGTTTAGAGGAGTGTAGACACACTCAACCTCTTGCTAGAAGTATTGACAGCAGACCTTGAAATGTTTTTCTTAAAGTCTTCTCCTTGCAGCCAGGATTAATCTTTTGTGTCCCTCTAAAGACCAGATCTCTGCAGAGAATTGGTTTGCACACAGAATTTGAATCTCTTTTGTGGATATGCTTGTAATTCATTACTTTGTGTATCTGCACATTTTAAGCTATCATAGCACCTTAACCTTCCATCTATTAAGACTCAGGTTTGGACTTCACACTTTTTTTTCTTAAACACTGCAATTGACTCTAATTTCCTTGGATGATGTGTGCTGTTATTATCATCCTTTATTGATTGGCTGTCTGATGTCATTTATAAGGATACAAATCCTCTGTAATAAATTAAGTGTAGTCAGTCCTGCATTCATATTAATCAGCAAGAGTGTTTAGACTGCAGGACAACCCAAAGTGGCCTGTTTGTCTTTATGTAGTTCCTAAATGCTCAGTGGTGGGTGGACATAGAAGAAAAACTGGATATTTCTTAATTATTTTATATATTAATATTTCATAATAGCATCAAGTAACTACTTTACGATGCTGCCGTCTCCTAATGAATGCCTTGGCGGGTTTCTGTGCATATCACCAAAGGCATACAGTCTGTCCTAAAAAGAGTTTCAAGCCTTTGTACATTTAGAGTTGAAAAGGGAGGCTGGTTGATATCAGTATCATTTGAAATTGGATTAATATCAAGTCCCATATGTAACGTGCTACTGTCCGAAACTCTGCTCCTTTATCTTTCTTGTAGTTGGGAAACAGTGGCTGTTTCTTGCTCCAGAATGTCCTTCCTAAACCAAACCAGCAGGAGTAAGAAAAAGTCATGTGTAAAACTGCCTTCTAAATCATATTCTGATTTTAATATGAGCGGAGATAAATGTCAAAGTCACACACTCCCATCCATCCCCTTCTCCTACTACCACTACCACCGCCTCTATTCTGACATGCATTAAATGATGTGAGCTATGCTGGCAAGAACCTGTCTGTCTGCGGATGAAAAATACCTGAAACACCTCATATTAATCAAGTGTGCTGTGCAGTCAAAGCCTGGCAGGGAACGAGCATGGGGAGCTGATCAACCCATTGGCAGGAGCAGATGAGCACGTTGGCCTCTTTGTCATGGGGAATATTGACTGGCCATATAAGCTGTGGATTTATACCAAAACCTAGTCTATTAATCCCTTATTAGTCCTCTGGCATTGCTTTAGCCACAGGTAACTAATCAGCTACTCAAAACTATTTGAAAATCATGAACAACTTCTAGAATGTAGCCAAACCTGCAAGGTGCTGAAAGATCTAAACTTGTAGAGAAACTGGCACGTAATGTCAGTTCGATAAAATGTCAGAAAGACTTACTGGCAAAGCACTGAACATCCTAGCACTAGGGTCAGACAGTTTGACTGTCTCTAAATCTTGAAAGTCTTTTCAGAGTGATATTCAGCCTAATCCTTTGATGCTCTGTATATATGGGTCTTTCTTCATCAGAGTTTCTCCAGCTGTTCCTTTCTTTGATGTTCCTTTTCACAAGGATTTGTGCCAGCCTTCTGCATAGGGCAATTTTTACTTATTTAAACAGTGTCCTGCAGGACTTTTCATTGCAATATGAAAAAGTGAAGTTTCCTAACACCTTTTCATATAAGAATAGCTTTGTGAGATGTGTAAACGTCTTTCTGCAACGTAACAATGTTGTTTCTGCTCTGTACGCTTGGACATGTTTACCTTTTCCTGCAGGTTGGTTTGAGAAAGCAGAAGCCTCCATCCTTTACTTTGGGTCTGTCCTTTTTAGTTCATTAGCACCAATACTTCTGAACTTCTCGCTCTTTGAAAAACTCCCACAGCTCCTTAGATTTAAGCAAGGCAAGGTTTAGAAGTAGAGACGTAGCTTTCATTAGGCTCTTTGCATTGGCATTAACCCACTTTTGTTTCTGCTGTAAGTGCCATTTCTTTCTTTTGATGCATATCCCAAAAGCCAGTCTTATGTCCTAAACTTCGTAGGTCTCAACGTGTAGTTCGATACTGTTTTGTTTTCACTTCTGTGCTGTGCATGGACACCTTGAAAGGCCAGGAAAGTGTGAGCAGAATTCCCTGCCTGAGTTAAAAGAGTGGATGAGTCACTGGACTAGTGAGTGTTGATGGTGCGGGGAGAAGGATAAAAGCAAGAAGGGTCTGTTCAGCCAGGTCCAAAGTGGTTTCTTCCTCACGTGGGAGGAGGTGAATCAGAGAAATTTATAAGACTGAAGCAGAAGAGCTGAAGAAAACCCAGTTAACTGAGAACTTCCTATTTTATGCAGGAAATAATCTTGAAAAAGGAATTTCTGAATAAGGAGTGTCCTCTGCAATCATTAAATTTTATCTCAGTGAAAACAGATTCCCCTTAGTTTTCCCTTAGTGTTTCTTGGCAAGATCATCTTAAAGATCCTCGTTCGCTTCTATTGGGGAGTCTCCCAACAGCCTGACAGCATCCATGGCCACTCTGAGCCCTGCTACTTCTGTGCAGAAGCAGGTTGGAGTTGTAGTAGTTGGATATTATATCTTTCAGTTTTACCACTGTGAAGTGTCATTAGCCATCTACTGCTTTTTTTGTTGTTTTTTCAACGATTTCACAAAGATTGGGCAGTGAGCCGTTGTCTCGTTGTGGTCCCTGGCCCTCAGCTCTTAAAAAAGATGTAAAACCTTGTCCTTGTGAGAGGCATGCGGGAAAGGAAGAAGGCATTCCGCAGCCACGAAAAGCCAAAGTCATCCGTTAGTGCTGAATCTCACACTACTGAATTTCAGAGATCAGCATGTGTAGAATTGCAGCGCCCACTTTTTCTGTGCCCCTGCTACGGTTCATAGCAGAGCACAGGACGTCGGCCAGGCGCGTACGGGAGTGGGCTTCCCAGGAGGAATCCCACCGCTCCCGCTGGGGATGGGCGGCTTAGCACCTCAAGCCACTGCGATAAAGAAACGACCAGATCTTCACATAGAGAAAAAAACCTGCAGTTCCCTGAGCCTGCCTTATTGAGACATAGAAGCAGCCACCACAAAGGTCAGAAGCTGTGGAAGAATAGGAGACTTTTCTACAAGCCACTGTTGAAGATCTATATTTAAGACCAGTAGTCTGGCTGTCAGAATCTCTGTGGGGTTTTACATGCTATTTGCACATAGCTAGAGACAGAATAATTACATGTGCACATGCTTAACCTTAATGCCTTCTCTTCTCTCAATTACCTCGTCAGCGAAACCCTTTTAATGGCTTTTATCTGGAGTGCTTCCATGACCTTTTCTGCTTAGAATGCTGTGCATTAACTTCCAGTCCCAGGGACTGAGCTCTTAACAGATTTCCAGCCATGTGAACTTTATCGGGAAGAAAGTAACAGTTGGTTTTGTCTGACCAATTTGATCTGTAATTCCAAGACGACTCCCAGATGGGTCTCCACTGTAAGATGGTTTAGGAATGCTTGCAAACATGATGAAGAACAGATTTAAAAATTGAGCATAGAAATACGTGGGGATTACTCTTGAAACACCCATTTGACACTGGTAGCTTCTGTGCCACTTGACAACAAGAAAGTTGTAGGAAGAGGATAGATACCACCACTAAATTAGAAAAACCTTGATGCGGACAGTTGCAATTTCAGTAAGTTACTAATCATGATCTTGGAAAAATATTTGAGTTTTGAAGTGACCAGAAGGTCAATTCTGGTTTAGCTTCTGTCAGACTACTTTTCTTTTTTAAATGCAAAACTGTTCGGATACCGAAGGAAGTCTTTAATATCAGGATATAAAAGGAGAACTTTATACTGGCACTTTGAAGTGAATTTGAGATTATAATGCCAATATTTTACTGATTAAAGATATAAAAATATATTATGTCTTTTTCGGTATAATTAAGCTTACGCATATCAGATGGACCACATTCTTTCCAGCTTTTAAATGCATTCATTGAGATGCAGATGTTGATTTTTCAATAAAGAAGTCCAAAGAGGAGTTGTAATATGAATCATGATTTCCAGCGTTCTGAAGGTTTTATGTTTTCTGTTCGTAATTTTTACCATTTCTCTTCTTGTAGCAGGTACTTTTTGTGCTATGATGATTTATTCTTGTTTCAGGAAATTGTGTCCTAATCAAAGAAAAATATTTCCGTTTTTAAAAGAAATAACTAATGCATTTGGTTATCCACATTTCTAAAACTGTAGTAAACCTATCCTCAAGTGCTTGCCTGGGCAAAAAGCCTCAAAAAATGAGGACTGTAGGGACTGCAGATGAAAACTTGGAGCTTGCTGATGCAGGATTTTTCCTCTCTTAAAAAGTTTCAAATATTTTGAATTAGATCTAAAAGACTCATCAGACCCTTAGAATAAAATCCTTGTGATACTGAAATCACTGGAAATTTGCTGTTCATTGTACAACATCCACGGGATCCTCCACTAAAGAAAGCAATGCCCACAGAATGAAGCAGCAACATGCAAGCTAATCTGTGCTTCAGGAAAATGAAGCAGCAGTGGGAGTGCCCTGCTGGGAGTTGTCGTACCGTTAACCCAAGTCACCTACGTGTTTCTTATGCTCTGGGAAGAACAGACTCTTCCTACCACTGCCAAAGTTCTGCTTTTCTTGAAGGGTGGCTGTCAGTGGGCAGCACTTGGCTTGCGCATAGATTTTCTGTACAATAATTGTGTTACAAATTCAACCTAGCACTTATAAGTAGAGTTGTAATGTAGTAGTGCAACAGAAGAAAGAGAAACGAGTGGAGATGGTGATGCTCGGCTGGTTTAGCCCTCATGACAGAAGGAGATTAATGTATCGATGTCCAAGTGACTTTCTGGTAACAAACTAACTTGAAGGCTTCTAATCCAATTTTATTCTGCAATAACAGATCTCTATCAGTTATGATATCTGAATAAGCAAATGTGCAGGAAAGTAAGAATTTTGGTTTTTAAAAAAATCTTATTCACGTTAACAGTTAGTTATATGAAGTGTTGCACACGTAAGGAAATTGAAATACATCTTGTGCATCTCAAACTGTTCCATCAAAGAACATGAATAAGAAAAACTACATTTAGTAGGGGAATGTAGCCAAAGCAGCTCGTTACAACTGTAGAGTGACTTTAATATATATATGACTGCATATCAGGATGATTTGGTGAATCTCTTAACTACAAAAACTTTATGATGTCTATGGGTCGTTAAGATAATATTATAACCTTCCAAAAGCATACAGGGAATTATGATACATGGCAGGAAGTACGGCCCAGATTCTAATGAAAATTTAGAGCAGTATCGGATAAATTCTGGTTTTAGAACTCAATAATTATGCATAGTTCATAAATTGTGACATCAGGTTTTAAATTAGGGCAAGAAAATTCTGAGTAATATGCAGTTTCTGAGGTTAAAATAATGTGCAGAGCTGAGTTTTCAAGCCCTGGTAGCAATCGGGGAGTTTGTGACACAGGGCATGAAAGTGGATGTTTTTGTCATTTCAAACCTGACATCTTTGAGGATTTCTCCATTTTTCTGTGTTGATATTTCTAGGTTGTGGATATCTTTGATAAGCGTTTGCTGTCCTAGCTCTGCTGGCTGCAGTCGCTCTATGGCTTTTACGCCAGTGAAGAAGAATACCCCTAGAAGTCTCTTTCAAACAGACAAAACTTTCAGTGAAAAAAGAGGCATTTTTACATTTTTAAAGTTAATGTCTTGATTTCTTCTCCAAACAAAGAGTCATCTTCCAACAGTACTTTGAAGCTTTAAAAGTTTGTGACCTGGCTTTGAAAAGTACGAAGCAAACCACCATTCCTCAGTGGGAATTGTGGATCCTTTTTAGAAGCATGGGGCTTTGGTAGAAATCTTCCATTGGAAGCAGAAGGAACAAAACTTCCCACACTTCAAAACCACTTGTGAATAGTTCCTCTTTTGTCAAATACAAATGCACATGACTGCCAATACTAATATTTTTGAAGCTTTATTAAACTAACTTTATGGGATTCACAGAATACTAGTCTAGTCCATTTTTTTATACTCAAATAGCAGTTTTCTGAAACTTACTATAAGCCTGGTAATTTTGGAAAAATAGACCTGTCTATTAGTATTCTTTCCTCTGAGAGCTATAGAAATGACATCCTAAAGCAATAAGTTGAAAAAATTGCCTGGAAGGTATTTAAAGAAACATTATATTAAATGGCAAAATATTTAGGTGTTATTTTTTGTTGTTTGAAGGCAGTGTGCTGTTATGTTCTGTGCTTTCTCTTGTATTGAGAAAACATCTGTCTACTTAAATACTTGGCATAAAATGTTTATGCAGCTTTTCACAGATTAGAGGATGTATTGGCTCAGAATATATATAATTAATTCAATATACATGAATGAGTATCATATAAAGATAAAACGAGAACATCTCCAATTCCCAAGAAGAATCTTTGTTGCGTGTGATATGACTGGTCCTAATGCTGTAAGCAGCAGTAAATAATAAACAGATGCTGTCACCAGATTATAATTCACAATTAGAGTTTTAATTGTGCAAACTCCATGTTTGCTTATCTGATGTGGGGAATTGTGTGGTCTTAAAAGACTCAAGAATTTTTGCTGAAACTGTTCGTTCTCTGTGCAGTCATGGATAACTGAAAGAGATGTGTTCACATGTCACTACCTACCTTCTGTCTCAAGTCTTTAAGAGAAACTCATCTATGGAATAATAAGCTACAGAAATCATTTCTTTCCCTCCCTTTGAAAGAATCTCCAATACAGAATGAGAGATTAACCCAATTACCCTTCTCTCCAAATCATTGCTGGCTACCGTTTCACAAGAAGTGCATCCTTCTCTCAAGGTTGTCATTGCTTTGTGACCTGCGAGTGGCAGTCGACGGATTCTGTGTTCACCTTTCTCTTTCGTCCGCTCATCCCTCCTCTGCTCTTTTGTTTCCCTCTCTGCTGACTGGGAGCAGTGCCCACAGCTCCACCGCAGAATGTGCAAGTTGAAGCCGTGAACTCCACGACCATCCAGTTCCTCTGGAACCCTCCACCCCAGCAGTTCATCAATGGTATTAACCAAGGGTACAAGGTAAACAGAAGCAAGATTTCTGTAACTTCAGATAAGGTTTGCCTGAACAGTCCTGGTATGTAACAATTAGGAGTTGAATCTAATAATCTGTGAATGTCCAAAATGACTGTATATTTTCAAGGGTATCTTACACAAAAATGGAGAGAGGGCTGAGCGATTGTTGCTCTTAACGTAATGTTTGCTAATTTATGTAGGTTCTGAAAAGGGAATATGTCCTGGGGTAGAAGTCTTAATACCTTTGTCATTTACCTGGAGAGTTTCCAAAGCCAAAAACCAGTTCAATATCAAACAGTTTGGAAAGTCAGTACAGGAGATATGTCCTTGTGCCACTGAAAACCAACCCGGAGATTTCTATTTACTCTAATGCAAAATTCCCGTTCATGCCATTAGGAACCAAGACATCACACTAAATATTTGTCTTAACTTTCCCACTATGATGATTTGGGAGACAGAAGAAGGTAGAATTTATTAATCGTGCTTGATGACATGAAGTTAGCACGATAAGTCCCTGTTGATGGGGCAACTGGCAATATCTATTACAGTATGCAGAGTAGAGAGTGCTTAACAGAGCACTTGTTGGTACTTTGACCAGCAGAGTGTATGCTAAGGAGGTAGCTGGAGTGGTTTATTTCTGTCTCTCAGGAAGGACTGCTTAATAGAAACTCCTTCAACAGTTCAGCAGTAGGGGCATAATAAACAAAGGGTTTAAAAACATTCATGGGAAGAACAAAGAGACATCTCGTCGGCATCACAAGGCAGGGAGAGGGAAGATGGCTGTGTTTGATGAGAAGGGAGGAGGAAGGTTGATTTGGGTGTTGGGTGAGGGAAGGTTGAGTGGGTTGGAAAGGATGTGTAGTTCAGAAGACAAGCTGTGAGTTGAGGGACTGTAGATGGATTTAAGAAGTTTCAGAAGACCTGAGCCTTCTCTAAGAATGTCTCAAAGGCACGGAGGAACTGAGGCAGAGGTATGCATGGGAGTTGTAGTATTTTGCCCAGATCTATGTATTCCTCATAAAGAGCAGCGGTGGTTTGAGAATCCCACTGCTGAAGTAGTGTATACATGTAGACACGTTTGTCTCTTCTTCCTAGAGATAGAATCAGCTCTCAAGACTAGGTGACTGACAGGGCTGCAAGAGTAAATCACGAAACCTCGATACAGAAGCAGTACTTGGCTTCTGTTCAGACTCTGGAGAAGAGCAGCACTTTTGGGGGTCAGTGGACTGCAATGCACTGTAATTTTCTGGTGCAAGTCCAAGCATGATGAGCTCAGATTTGCAAAAGCTATATTTCAGCTTTTTGTTCTTTGTTTTATTCAAACACAGTTTCAGTCTAAAGATCCTTAGTCGCATCACATAGCTACTTCTAATTTATGTTTCGGTTTCTTTAGCAATGGTATAAAGTAACTAAAATAATAATTTGTATCTGTCAAGGGTTAGGGAGAACTTTTGAGATTATCAAAATTTCTCTTACCTTGGACTTCTTTGATTGCAGTAGATTGCAACAGCTTTGCTGTTCCTGTTTCTCATAGGGACTGCGAATTGCAGACTGGGAGAGAACATTTCTGTCAGTTACTTCTATAGCATAGTTTTTTGTATGATTTATAAATGACTAATAGTCAAAGCTAGGCCTTTGCTTTTCCTAAGGATTAAATCCTTTTTTCCTTTAACTGGCAGAACTGTTCACCTTTATTTTCTGCACATTTCCTGAAGACTCTGCAAGGAAATGTACTCGAAAAGAGAATCAGTCTTCCAAAGTTATAAACGCCAATTGTAATCCACAAAGGTGATTTAGAAAAGAAAAGAAAACTTACTATTCTATCAACCATTTTCCATTTTATCTTTTCTTTGAAATTTATTTGCATTTCACGAACTTGTAAAGTGCACCTTTTCAAATATGAAAGATTCCTAACAAAATTACTCCTCATAGTCCTCTAACTGTGCTTTCTGATTATCAGGAACTATAGACATTGGCTAAATGTGTCGGATATGGCCCATTAATTTCAGGCATCTATTCGTGTTTATGAGCCTGAAATCAATACGTATAGCATGATTTACACAGACTGAGTAAGGCCTGGAGTTTTAACTTCCTTATGTAAGCCACACGATCAGAATTTCTGAACAAAATAAAAGTTTCATAAGCTCTTTAAAGCTTTAGACCCCTAAGCCGTTAAGGCGATTTCAAAATTGTTTTAAAATTTTCAAGTTATTTGCCAAAAATGAATTTTTAAAGTCCTCATTTAGGTACCTACACGTAAAGTACTCCCCTCTAAAAAATATTGATCACCCAGAAGATCCACTGAGATGAATGAAACCTGGAAGAACTGAGCACATCTGACAAGCACGCTACTTTAAGTGCATGAAAATGTCTTCAGGAGTCTAACTTTGGGGACGCAGGTGTTAAAAATTGTAGTAATCATCTTTACATCCATTTTCTGTTCTTTCTGTAGTTCCAGAACCACTTGAATCATTCACAGCGTGGATCTCCCCAGCCACCGAACGTTGGGATACTCTTAGCCTGCTAGGCAAGGCAGGTTGCTGGGGGGCTGTGGGAGGGGAAGGAGGATTTCCCCCTTCACCCCCAACCTCCCCAGCCGGTAGGATCTTTAAAAGAACCCCAATATAAAATAAAGCATTTATCTCAGAGTAGCGCTGAAAGCACTTTTCTTCTTTCAGCTTCATTGCAGCAGCAGGGCCTGTCCAGGCCGGTCAGAGCAGCCCGGAGAGAGACAAAAGACTCATGTCATACAAATAATCATTTGCAATAATTTTTGGCATTGTTTAGTAGCAGACATGGAGAATTGCAATACCTCCACGGTATCGGTGTGTCCCCCATCAGTAGTGAGTATTATACACATCCCTCCAGTTATCATAGTAACAGTGTTCTATCCATCTGTTCGGCATCAGAGCTGACAGTAGTTTAACAGCATTGCTTGGTTTTTTACAATCGGATTAAGATGGTTTTGGCAGCCAACCATACTTGGATTCCAAATAGTCACAACTTCTGATGAGAGCTCATCCACATTTAAATTTTCTAGCTTCTAGCATGGCCGATGGATGCTCCAGAGACTGTGACTGTGGTCACCATCGCTCCAGATTTTCATGGTGTTCACAGCGGCTGCATCACCAACCTGAAGAAATACACTACGTACTATACGTCGGTTCTGTGCTTCACCACACCTGGCGATGGACCACGAAGCACACCCCAGCTCCTGCGCACCCTGGAAGACAGTGAGTAGTCAGCACTGGTAAAGAATCTCAGCACTCGGATTTTGTTTAATTGGATATAAAAGCCAGAATTTTCATATCTGGATGCTTAATACTGGACCTCAGATTCACAATCAGTTTGCAATCCCTTGTCAAATCACTTTGCATCAGACAGTGACCTCAGCCTGTTGTCCGTGTGTGCTCTTTTAGCCTGTGACATTTGATAATTTTTTTGTTATGGACTAAACCTGGATGAATGTTTTTACATCGGAAAAGAATGGAAGCTGAAAGCTGCCTAGTCTGGTTCAGCTAACACACAGCACGTTGTTTATGTCTGTGAACCCTTATGCTCTTAAATCCATGTGCAGACATCCGAATAAATATGAATTGATCTTCTTAGGAACTGAGCCCTGGAACTTCCTGTGGAGGTCAATGATTAATTTACGATTGCTTCCTTCTGTTATTCAATATATTGAAAATGTCTGTATCTATATTAAATTGCAAGTGTTTGTATAGAAGAACCAGAATCACAATAATGCAATAACTTTAATTCTGCAAAAGTGGAATAATATTCATAGGGTGAAGTAAGATGAGCTGGATAGTTTTGCATCTAAATTATTCCCTGCATCAGAAAATGTTTTGGCCTCTGTGGCCCCTTGGAAGTGTTTGCTCAGGACATGTTTGGGACTAGCAAGTCCGATGTGTGACTGATGCAGATAACGGTTAAATTGCAGTGGCCCTAATAGCTGACTATGTGTCCACAGTGATCTTGGCTCTGGCCAGCGCTTCAGTGTCTTCCTGACACTGTCATGGAGCGTCATAAACACTGCTGCACATTTTCAGATCCAAATCAGGATAAAAAAAATGTCTAATACATCCATTAAGGTGTTGTTTTTAGGAATACTGCTTTGCCTTAATAGGCATTTTTAAGGTTAGTTGGTGTTCCCGTAAAGAAAAGATCTGATTCTCATTAACATTCACAGAAGAGAGGCTCAAAGTGCTAATCCAATTTTTCATGAGATGCTCTTGAAAGAATATGAAAAAAATGAAGTACTTTCCCATGGATTTTCCTTTTGTGGTCAGTCTCCGCCATATGCGAGACCTGTGCCCCAAGAGCAGATTGTAGACCAAAGCTAGAAGATCACAAAGAGAGCAGTTTAACTACCTGAAATCTGAACCATTAATATAAACTCACACGTGTTTATCTGGGGTTAAAAGAAAAGGCATGAAGGAAAGAGAAACACGTGTCAGATCCCTCTGTGTAGTATTAACTTTTTTGCCTATTTTCCTAAGGAAATGAGGCTTTTGACTTCGATGGTTTGTAAATGTGTTCGACTGTCTGCCTTGGGTCCATCTGTCTTTCTCCTTCCAACAACATTTGAACCCCGTGGCTAATTTCAGTGAGTACGGAAGAGTAAGAAGCCAAAGATACGAGACTCCTAAGATTTGGCAAAAATTAATCAGCTGGGAAGAGGAAAGAGACTGTTAATATTTCTGCCGAAGGAAAGGCTGCAGAAATGAGCCTTGAAGACTTTGTGCAAAGGGGGCGAAGCGGCACAGTCAAGGCAGTGGGGGTATCTCAGGGAAATGTTATTTTAAACACAAGAAAATTCCATCCTGAAACATAAAATGAGAGAAATCTAGATGTGTATTTTCTAAAGCATTTAAAACATTTCTTGGTGTGCGCAGCAGGATATTTTTTTTTTTTGATCCTTCAGAATTGCTTTCCTTGGTTTTCACGGTGACTGAGAAGTGAAGTGCAGGATGGTATAATGCATCTTTGCGGAGAGCTTGTTGGATCTAAGTTGCTTCAGTATTTATGTGGTGGGAGAAAGGATTCGAAAGGGCTGTCTTTCATGTCCTCAGGTGATAATTTTCACTGTAGTTTTCAGGTATAGCAAAGTTAGGCAATCCTTTAGAAAGAAATAGTGCAAACACATCTGTTTGCTGATGAACTGTGGGTCAAATAAAACCTGACGCGCAGTCAGAAGCAATGTGTCCTGGCTTGGAGTAACCCGCACCTGCTCTTCATTATGACATTAAAATTGAGCTGCGACTGCAGGAGCTAATTGGAGTAAGGCTTTGCGAGGCTGCGGTTTGCATGGCTGCGGAGACGTGGTCCCGAATAGCGCGTAATTGCTGTGCTCTTGTTGGGTATTCCAGAGATCGCTGCTGGGTCAGCAGTTCTTTCTGTAATACCTCGACTGCTATATAGGCGCAGAATGGGTTTGGAAATTTTCCTCACTAGGATGGCAGAACTGTGAATGTGGTTGTAACCGACCTACTGGCAACTTTGTTGTGTTTTTTTTTTTTATCATAGCTGGAGGGGAATGAGAAACTGGACTAAAGCGAGGAGGAAACAAAATTTGAAATTGCAGACGAGAAATTGTCAACTGATGTCAGTAGAGCTGGAGGATACTCGGGCAGGGATCCAATGACAGAAGCACAGTGAATATAAAGTGAACAAAAACTCCTTTTTCCAGTACATCGATTGAAGACAGAGCAGCAGTTGGATCAAAAATCAGTCAGGATGTCTTCCTTGAAGATCAAAATTGAGGGAGGATGGCATATTCTTGACAGTCATTCCATTTTATGCTCTTTCATTGCACACTAGGGAGCTGAAATTTTTAAGAGCTCTTGAGCTACATCATAAAAATCCTTTAAAAGTTTCACACACTTGTATTCATTTTACAGAAGACAGTTGCCGTTACGTTGGGCATTTTTAGAGTTGTTTTGAGAGAATCCATCCAAGCAGTGGCTTAGTGACTCTGTCCTTTCTTTGACCTTGCGGGTGCGGCAGTGCTGGTGGTGTTGCTACAGACCTGAGGCCAGCTAAGCTGCACGCAGCAGCACAGGTAACTGCCGCACGCCATTGCGGAGGGAAAACAGCAAGCGCAATCACTTCCAGGATTGCCGGCTTGATTGTTCTAATTAGATTAGCTCAAGAAGAGAGGCAGACAACAAGTTGCGTGCAGGTCTCCTGCTGCCACTCTCTTTAGTTCTCTGCAGAGTTAGGATGATGACTGGATAAAATAATTTATGTGACGATAGCTAGAGTGCTTCTTAACACCTCGCGTTCTCCCTTCTCCCCTGCAGCTCTCACTGATGTTTCCAGCAGGCTTCCCTTGGCCCTGGCTCAGTGTTTGGTTTCTTCTGCCCTAACCTTGCCACATGAATCGGATCAGGAGTAAGTGGGGTTCTCCTGTTAACAGATTTTCTTTTCTGATTGCCAGAGCCAGGAGCGGTGGGACACCTGAGCTTCACTGAGATTCTGGACACATCTCTGAAGGTCAGCTGGCAAGAACCTGTAGAGAAAAATGGCATCATTACAGGCAAGTATCAGCTGCTATCTCCTTTTTTTTTTATTATTATTATTTTAAGTGTGTGTATCACTGCAGTGAAAAAATGTTTGCGTAATAGAGCATTTAGGGAGAACCGGCTGCTGTGAGCGCTGGTTTCTTGATCCCTCTTTTGGGTAATTGAAATGTCAGCTAGGGCACGTTACAGAAAGTACAGGTCCAGTTACTGGCAGCTCATGATTGTGGTCACTGAAAAGGCAATCTGTTTTAGAAATCAGCTCCCCATGGAGTTTCTAGTCTTGTGGAATCTTCTGTGACCTCCACCTGTCTTACTAAAATTTCTGAAACTTGGTGAGACAGTGTTTGGCCTTTGCCCCAAAGGTGGGGGGTTGCTACATGGAGTTTACAGCTGCAAAATCTGGATTGGCATTGCTGAGATTTGCAATCAAGACCAAGACTGAAATCAGCGGTATCCTTCATCTGTGATCAAGTGGTCTGGCTGTGGACTGCATGAATGAATTTGCATGTCATTACTTAATTTTGTGTAAACCATCACAAGGGTTCAGAACTCTCTTGTTTCTCTTTGACGAGCTTGCCATTTGACAAGCTGTTTATCTATTTACTGTATGCCAGTGTAGATACAACATCATCAACTTTGTTTTTTTTCATAAAGGAAGCTATAAACAATTGAGGAAAAAGTCTAGTTCTTATCAACAGAGGAAATACTGCTTTCAGATGGGAAACTGACAGCTGCACAGGGTGGACATTCCATTTAACAAAGGGTTTCAAGGTTTTGAAGTGCAAGAAAGGTCCCAAATTTTAAATTACTGGAGCTAAAAATCATAGTTGGGAAGGGAGAAGATCATTTCACATGGGTGGAAATATTTTTGAGCATTGACATTGAAAAGTTTAATTTTTATGTTTTTTTTAAAAATGTATTGTAATTTGTAAATATTAAATACATTTTAGGAGTTTAAAAAAATCAGACTTTCTGGCCCCTGAACACTGAAATGTTATATCAGTCTAATTTCCTGACTCATTTTAACTTTAACAGTTCTAATTATTTTGACAGGACTTGCACTTGTCAGTGTTTTCTGTGTGTATTAGTAGCGTGCACCATTTATACATGTGTCTTCCGTGATGTTTATTGTGTATGTGGAGTCCTTATGCACATCTTCATATGCCTTTATACAACAGTAATCTTCCTGAAATATGCATTGATTTAAGTGGTTCAAGAACAGAAACTAATGACTTCTGAAAGCATAGCAGTATTGATTCAGTGAAGATGGCCAAAGCCTTCAAGCCTGAGAGCTTAAATTTAGGTACCTAAATCCAAGTCTAGCTGTCTAAGTAAGATGATGTAATACTCTTCCTTGTTAAGCAGAAGTTAGCGGCGCTATGCTTGGTGTTACAGAATTGCTTGGCTTGAAACAAGCTGCTGCCTCCCAGAGTGGAGCTCCTGAAGGAGTCCAGCAGAGGGCTACGAGGATGAGGAGGGGACTGGAGCATCTCTCCTGCGAGGAGAGGCTGAGGGAGCTGGGCTGGTTTAGCCTGAAGAAGAGAAGGCTGAGAGGGGACCTTAGAAATGCCTACAAAGATCTTAAGGGTGGATGTCAGGAGGATGGGGCCAGACTCTGTTCAGTGGTGCCCAGAGACAGGACAAGGGGCAACGGGCACAAACTGAAGCAGAGGAAGTTCCGTCTGAACACAAGGAAGAATTTCTTCCCTCTGAGGGTGACGGAGCA
>Ga0181612_173181_pt1 | contig 17208 bp, 11 predicted proteins | sample HoacroProtozoa21_FD_119630 | JGI IMG/M metagenome (GOLD analysis project Ga0181612, IMG submission 119630) | Hoatzin crop microbial communities from Cojedes, Venezuel. Combined Assembly of Gp0051906, Gp0051904, Gp0051908
GATAATCTGCTCGGGCTTGAGCGCCTTGGGCGTGCCGTCGATGACGGTCACGTCATAGTCGTCGCTCATGCTCGGCACATACTCGCTGGCGTCGATGCAACGCACCTTTTTAAAATAGGTGTTGAGCAGCTTGGCAAACGATGCCTTGCGCTCAGCAACACTCTTTTTCACCTCGGCTGCATCGACAGACCTTGCCATCGTCTCGATACTGGCTGAGCCGCCGACATACAACACACTCACGTCACTCTTCTTCACCGCATGGCTCGTCAGGCAAACCATCATGCACGCCGCGGCAATAAGCAATCCTCTCAATTTCATCAGCTGAATGGGTGTTAGGGTTAATGTTCGAACTAATTTGTGACCTAAAAACATACAAAAAGGCGATTTGGGTAGTGTCCTGCTTAAAAAAATCGCTTTTTTGTTGAAAAATGTCACTCACCAGCCCAGTAGCACACGGGGCTAAGAGCCAGAGTGCAAAGTTAAACATTTTAACAATCACGACCTAGTCTTTTTACTTTCTTTAAATATTCCCTGCAATTTCTCAGCACAAAACCCGCTTTTCGTCAATTTTACAAGAACCAACAGCTCGTTTCCCCAATCGTTGCAGCTAAGCGATAATCCTGCACTAGTGGATGATTTCTTGAATGGCATCATGTCAACCATCGTCATCAAGGACGTGCTGCAACGATGGCGACTAGGCGATGCCATGATGCTCGAAAACGTGCTGCGCTTTGTGGCTGACAACATTGGTAACACATTGTCCACTAAAAAGATAGCCGACACCATGATCGCTGCAGGCCGTAAAATGGATGTCAAGACTGTTGAGAAATATCTGACCGCCCTGACTCAGAGCTTCATCATCTATAAAGCACCCCGCTACAACGTGCGAGGCGGGCAACTGCTAAAAACCATGGAGAAGTATTATCTGGTGGATGTTGCCCTGCGGCGGCACCTGCTGGTAAACGGCACGACTGACGTTGGGCGCGTGCTGGAGAATGTGATCTATCTGGAACTGCTGCGCCGCCACCGTCACGTGTTCGTTGGCAAGATGAACGACAAGGAAATTGACTTTATTGCCGTAGATCAGGAGCAGAGAGCCTATTATCAAGTGGCAGCCACCGTGCGCGATGAGGCAACGTTGCAACGTGAACTAACGCCGTTGCGCAAATTGCGTGACAGCTATCCGAAGACCCTGCTCACGCTCGACGAGGACGCACCTGCAAACATCGAGGGCATCCGTCGCATCAACGCCTTGCAATGGCTCAAGGGCGAATGATGCAAAATCAACTAAAAAGCAAATAATAAATTGAGGGAGCTGCCCGTCACTTGATGGTGATGGCACCGTCTTGCATGGCAACGGTGGCGACATCGAGGGCGTTGAGGCGGGCGATGATGCTGTCGAGCGACTCGCCGTGCTCAGCCACAAAGTGCAGCTTCATATCAAGCAACTTCTCTTGCTCAAACACGATGTTGACGTTGTACCACCTGCCCAAGTCTTGCATAATCTGAGCAAATGGCTGATGGTCGAAGTAGAAGAAACCATCCTTCCACTGGATGAGCGGATAAACATCCACGGCACGCATATTGAAGCCATAACGCTTGCTATAGACCACCTTGTGCCCCTCAGTCACATCGATTGACGAGCCATCGGCGGCTTCGAGCTTCACATGGCCCGTTGCCAGCGTCAGACTGGCATCGCGGTCGCCAAAGGCACGCACGGCAAACGATGTGCCCAGCACCGTAGCGTTGAAATAGTCGGTCTCGACCACAAACGGGTGGTCTGCATCCTTCTGCACATCAAACCACACCTCGCCACTACACTTCACACGGCGTTCCTTGCCGGTGAATTGCTCGGGAAACTCAATCTTGCTATCGGCATTCATCACCACCTGCGTGCCGTCGGGCAACGTGACGTGCTGATCCTTGCCGCGCGGCGTGGTCAGTGCCAACATTTGTGGCTTGCTACCTGCCTTGCCGCTATGTTTGACCACCATGCCTGGCTGGTTGAATGCCAACGTCTTGCCCGTCACCACTTGTGGCTGCCCGCCGCTGGTGGTCAGCGTCACCTCGGGTGTTGCATTGTTGGCGGTAAAGACCTCGGTACCCTCATAGGGCTTGGTGAACACCTTGAACAACGCCACGAGCAGCAGTGCAGCAGCGATGCCAGACACAAACGACAGCAACCGCCCATGACGCGACAGCCAGCTCACATGGTTGTCATCGTCGTCATCATCGACGATCTCGCTGTCACTGACAGCCGATGCCTGCTGAGCATCAGCAGCCATACGGGCACGCAACTCATGCCAAGCCGCATCCACATCGGGTGCAAGCGTGCTCATGCGACGCAGTGCCTGACGAAGCTCACGCTCCTCGTCAGCGGTCATCAACGACTGGTTTATTGCAGTGTTATCGTCTTGAGTGTTCATTGCTCTATCGCCGACATCAATTGGGTTAAAATCGTTATTAAAACAAGCAGCATCAACTTTTGGGTACTAGATGTTGAAGATTTTTTTGCTTGAACTTGAAAATGTTCGCGCAGCACCTTCAGTGCCTTGGTGATGTGATGCTTCACGCCGTCGGTGGTGATTTCCAGCACTGCTGCCACCTCCTTATAACTGCGGTCGTGCAGATAGCATTGCTCAAGCACATAGCGCGTGCGCGGCGGTAGCTGCCCGATGACCTCTTGCACCTCAGCCAGACGCTGCTCCTGCTCGCGCAGCGCGTCTAAATCTTCAATCTGGTCATGAAGCCGAGCAACCTCGTCGGCATGCTCTTGACGGGTTTTGCGCCGGCGCAGCACGTTCATGCAATTGTTGCGAACCGTGACAAACAACAATCCCTCAAGCTTGTCGCCATACACCGAGTCACGACGCTGCCAAATGCCATAGGCGGCATCGTTGACAACATCTTGTGCGGTGTCCATGTCGCCCACCAAGTCAAGCGCATAGTAGCATAACCGCGTGAAATTGTCACGGTACACCTGCTCAAGTTGAGTTATGTTAATCGGTTCTCGCACGAGTGCTAGGCACGGATGCCCATCAAATTGGTTCTTCAAAGGAGCAAAGTTAATCATTTTTTTTGAAAAACGGTGCTTTGAGGCAAAAAGATACAAACTGCTATTTTTTGAGAGCCAACAGATGAGATTGCGGGGCAGCAAAGGGTGCAAGATGCCATCAAGGCAAAATGATAAACCAAAAGCTGGATGACCAAGGCTTAAAGCCCATCGTCACCCAGCCTATAGGTTGGTTATTGACCGACGCGTGGCCGGTTAAGATTTGTCTGTCATGATGTTGAGCACCATGGTGTCGGTGGCGCACATAGCATCGGCACCGATGGCAGTGAGGTTGTGGATAGAGCGATCGACATCGTCGTCGATAATACCCTCGGCAGCAGTCACATGCCGTCCCTCCATTGCCAACACAGCCGACAGCAGTGCCGTGGAGACGCCCGACGAAATCTTGAGGGCGCAGCTGGGCTTTGCCCCGTCGCAAATCATGCCGGTGAGGTTGGCAATCATGTTCTTAACAGCATAGCAGATGCGCTGATAATCACCGCCCATCAGATAGGTGATGCCACAACTGCTGCCAATAGAGGCAACCACACAGCCACACAGGGCACTGAGCTTGCCCAGGCTCTGCTTGATATAAATGGCTGTGAGGTGACTAAGCGTGAGCGCACGGATAAGCTCCTCCTCAGTGTTCTCGTTCTCGATGGCATAAACCGCCACGGGATTGGTGGCACAGATGCCCTGATTGCCGCTGCCGCTATTGCTCATCACGGGTATCATGGCACCACCCATGCGTGCATCGCAAGCCGAAGCGGTTTTAGAAAGGATGCGCGAAAAAATGGTGTTGCCAAAGATACCATGGCTCAATGGGCGGTCCATGGTTTTGCCCAAGCAATGGCCATAGTTGCCCTTGATTGACTCCTCGGCAGCCCGCAAATTGTAGTCCTTGGTCTCCATGATGAAGCGGATATCATCGAGCGGTGCCTGCATAGCAAAGTCATAGACCAGACGCAGGTTCAACGCGATGTCGTCGCTATCGTCACCACCCTGCCCTGCGGGCTGGTCGTCGAGCAACACCTCGTCGTCGCGCGTGACGCGTACAAAGTGGGTGTGCGAACCCTGGACGATTGCACTAGAGCGGTGTCCCCCACCCTCGCACAACACCTCAACGTACAGCTTGTCGCAGCTGCCCTGCTTCAGGCGGATGTCGATGTGGTCGCCCGCCATATATTGCTTGCCCTGCTCCAGCGACTCGGGCGTGAGGTCCTTGAGCACCTCTAGCTGGTATTCGCTCTTTCCGATGATGGCACCCAAGGCGATAGCGATGGGCAAGCCAATCATGCCCGTGCCTGGAATGCCCACGCCCATGGCATTCTTCAGAATGTTGGCACTGAGCAGAGCCGTAATCTTGTCGGGCAGACAACCCAAAGCCTCGGTGGCGCGGCTCACGCACAACGCCACCGCCATAGGCTCGGTGCATCCCACTGCCGGAACCACCTCACGATGAATGAGGTCGAGAATCTGCCGGCGTGTATCTTGGTCAATCATGACAATATGAATCTTAAATGTAAATTACTCTTTAAATTTTTCGAGGCCACCGTCCAGGAAGTCGAGGAAGCCCGAGACGTCCTCTTTGTAGCTGAACGAGCCCGAAAGTGCTTCGCCCTGCGGCGTGACGCAGACATAGAACGGCTGCGTATTGCTACCAAACTTGTAACGTTGCAGATAGCTCCACTTGTCTCCCACAGTGCGCAAGGTGCGCTGGTCACCATTCTCCTCGGTGACCTCGATGGGTGCCGGCAGCGGTGTCTTGTCGTCAACGAACAGCGAAATCAGCACATAATCTTTGGTGAGTTTGTCGGCAACCGACGGGTCGGTCCACACGGCAGCCTCCATCTTGCGACAGTTCACACAACCAAAGCCTGTGAAGTCGAGGAACACCGGTTTGCCACTAGCGGCTGCTGCTGCCATACCCTCCTCATAGTTGGTGTAGGCGGCACGCACCTCCTTGGTGTTGAGGTTAAAGTCCTGCGTGTTCATGGGCGGTGCAAACGCGCTCACAGCCTTGCAAGGAGCGCCCCACAGGCCAGGGAGCATGTAGATGGCAAATGCAATCGACAACAATCCCAGCATGATGCACACCACAGGCATGGGTTTGTTGGGGTCGCCAGCCAGCGTGTCGCTCTGGAACTTGAGTTTGCCGATGAGGTACAGACCCAGCAGACCGAAAATGGCAATCCACAAGCACAGGAACACCTCGCGGTCCATCAAGTGCCAGCCGTATGCCAAGTCGGCTACCGAGAAGAACTTGCAGGCAAATGCCAGCTCGATGAAGCCCAACACCACCTTGATGATGTTCATCCACGACCCTGACTTAGGAGCTTGTTTGAGCCATGACGGGAACAAGGCAAACAGTGTGAACGGCAATGCCAAAGCCAAGGCAAAGCCAAACATGCCGATAGCCGGTCCCCAGAAGTTGCCCGACGTGGCAAAGTCAACCAGCAGGAAGCCAATGATAGGACCCGTGCAGGAGAACGACACCAACGTCAGCGTGAACGCCATCAAAAAGATTGACAGCAGACCACTGGTGTTGCTAGCCTTGTTGTCAACAGCATTGCTCCACTTGCTGGGCAGCTTGATTTCGAACATGCCGAAGAACGACAGCGCAAACACCACCAGCAACAGGCAGAAGAAGATGTTGAACACCGCATTGGTCGAGAGTGCATTCAATGCGCTAGGACCAAACAATGCGGTCACTATCAAGCCCAACAGCAAGTAGATGACCACGATGCTGATGCCATAGGTGATGGCATCGCGGATGCCTTGTTTCTTATCTTTGGTACGTTTGAGAAAGAAGCTCACCGTCATGGGAATGATGGGCCACACGCACGGTGTGAACAATGCCAACAGACCGCCCAGCAGACCCATCACAAAGATGTACCACAACGAGCGGTTGCTCTGTCCCTCGGTGCCATCCATGGCACGCACGTCTTTGACCACAGGTTTCCACAAGTCACCCACGCCAATCGCAGCAAGTGCCGCACTGTCAAGCGGCTGCCCATTTAAGCTATCGTTAGCTGCCAGTGCTGCAAGTGCAGCCAAGCTATCAGCCTGGGCCTTGGCTAATGCCTCGGCATCGGCAGCATCGTTTTTCTCGTCCTCGGCAGCCTTGTCGGCAGGCTCGTCTTTAGCTTGTCCGTCAACGGCAGGCGATTTGCCAGCCTTTTTGAGGGTGACCGTCTGCGGGGGTAAGCACGACTGGTCGTTGCATGCGCCATATTCCAGATCAGCCTCCACATTGTAGTCTGGCTTGGTGAACTTCACCTTTTGCACAAACTTGACGTTGTTTTCAAAATAGCGCAACTTGGCGCCAAACAGCTCGTCAAACTGTGAGATTTCTTTTCCCACGGGCTTGAGTTCTCCCACGGGCTCCACACCGTCTTTTTTACGGAAGGTGATTGAAGCCTCGGTGGGGCCTGCATCGCCCAGCTTGGTCGAATAGACGTGCCAGCCTTTGTCGATGGTGCCAGTGAAAACGATTTCGCCCTCGCTAGTGCCGTTGGTGTTCAACTGCGAGGTGAATTTCACAGGTTCAGCCATCTGTGCCGTTGCAGCCAAAGCGACCAGAAGGGTTATCCATAATGTTGCAATCTTTCTCATCATAGTGTTCGTTTTTTAAGTTGAGGTTAGCAAATGTGATATTTGCTTTTTATACGCTTTTGCACCCGTTTTGGGTACTTTTTTAAATAAAAAAGAGGGGATGAATTAACCATTTTTCACCCCCACTTATGGCATTAACGCGTTATTTAGAGTTCAGGATGATGTCAATCACCGCATTCACATCGGCGACAGTCACTTCACCGTCAGTGTTCACATCGGCAGCCTCAAGATAACCACCAACCAAGATGATATCGACAATGGCATTCACGTCGGCGATAGTCACCTCACCGTCGCCGTTCACGTCACCAGTGATTTCCTGGCTTGCGTTGGGGTCGTACACAAAGTTGAGTGTGATGGTCGGTCCATAAGCGTCGTGGGTGTACTTCGGGGGGAAACCCGATGACTTGGTCTGCAATTCCATTTGCAGGGTCACGTTGCAAGTGCCCTCTGCATAGGCAAACCATTCGCTCTGGATGTCGCGCACCTCGTTCTCGCCCAGCGAGCCGGCACTGGTTTCGTAGGAGCCCACTGCCGTCTTTGTGTTACACGTCACGGGGAAGCAGATTTGATAGCTTCCGTTGTCGATGCGATTGATGGTGTAATTCACCTTCACATAAGTGCTCGTGCCACCACTCACATTTTTCACGCTCACGCCCGAAGGCAGCATGTAGGTGCCATCTTCTTGAAGCTCGGCTGTGGTGATGTTCACCGTTGAGCCATGTGTGATTTCATTACCATCTTTGTCCACAAAGATAAACCTGCCGTCGATGTCGTCAGCCAGCATGGGCATGGCAAACACCATCAGCAATGCCGTCAAGATGTTTAATTTTTTTGTCATGTTTTTTGTAGGTTTTTTATTGATTTGTTAGTTGATGATTTTTTTCTTTGTCACTTGTTTTACGCCATTCTCATCGTACATGAATGCCACAATCGAGCATTGGCGCGGCACCCATGCAGCATCTAGTTGCTGGCTATAGGTCACCGTTTTCACCTCGCCATAGTCCACTGACAGGTTGTCGCCCCAAGCGTCGTTAACGCTGGTGCGGAACACGTGATTGTGCACATAATGTTCGTCAGTTGACCCGTCGGGCATCAGCTGATAGTCGATGATGCTATCCTCCAGGAGCCACACCTGAACCTTGCCACTCACGCCAGACGCATCCAAACCGATTACCTGCACGTCGATGCTGACCGACGATGTAGCCTCGTCGTATGTGTTTTCTACCGTCAACGAGATGGGAGACTCTTGTTGAAGCTCGTAGCGTATGCCAGCTCCCCAGTCAGTATATTCGACCGCATACAGATAGTCGATTACACCAATGGGTTGTGATTCCAAGCCCCAATAGTTAAAGTACTCGTCACCTGTGGAGGTATAGAGTGGCGTGGGTTCGCCCTTGACAGTCTTGCCAAAAGGTCCGCTATGAATAGCAACAGCTATCACGGTGGTGTCGCCAAACTCCTCTTGCAGGCTATGGATCTCTTCGGTAGCCTTGGGGCAGTTCACACAACGCTGGCCAGTGAAATCCTGGATAAGCACCGCACGGCTCACAGGCGGCGGAGCCACATAGGTGGCACGGTCTTTAGGTTCCACATTGTCGCAAGCTGCTAGTGTCAGCACGGCACAAGCGGCAGCTAGTAGGTGGTGATATGTTTTTTTCATTGCTTCTTCGTTAAAAACTATAGTTATAAGACAGTGTGAAGCCTTTGCTTGCCGGCACAAGGCGGCAAACACCGCCCGAGCAGTTATAACCTGCGCGTGTGCGTCCATAGCCTGCCTGGATGCGATGACCACTCAGGCTGAAGGTCACCAATGCCTGATAATAGTGCAACTTGGTGTCACCGCAGTTCCACATGTCGCTGACGGTAAACATCCAGTGTGGTGCCAACGACAACTCGGCGAGACCAAACACCCAGTCCTTTTGGTCGTCCTTGGTGTACAGATATTGCAACTCGCAACGCAAGGTGGTCTTGGGCGAAATTTTGTATTTGCCGTCGGCGATGAAGATGTTGCTATTCACCATGCCGCCATGTCCCTCCACAATGGTCATGTTGTAGCGCTGGTTGATGTACATGAGCACCAGTGAGAAGTCGCGCGTCAATCGCTTGTCGATGATTACATCAATGTCCTGATAATAGGTTTCATCACCCATTTTCCAGAAGCTCGACTCATATCCGTCGCTGCCACGCAGCTTGTCACCCACCACGGGATTTTTCAAATTGCCCTGGTCGATGCCGCGCACGTGCGACACATTGACCTTAAGCTTTGTGCCATACTTGCCACCTAGCGCAGTTCCCTTTTTAAATGTATAGCCAAACTCGCCTTGGAACGCCCATTCGCCCTCAGGGTGTGTGGCATAGGGGTACAATGCCGCTAGCGCATAAGTCTGGTCGTGGGTAAATGCAGGCAAGTGGTTGATGAAGCTGCTAGTGCCGTTGATTGAACGACGGCTGCGGAACGACATACCCTGGCTACGCTTAGCCTGCAACAGCAAGCTCAATCCGCGTTGTGAGTAGCTCGTGCTCAGCATCTCGACATGTCCCTTGCCATAGGTGTACTCGTTGTCGAACGACGGGTCTTGCGACTTGAGGGCAAACTCACCCAGAATGTTAAAGCCGCCCTTGTTCAAATTCAAGCGACCGCCCCAGGCGTTCACAAACTCAGGTAAATTAGCCCGATGTGTCGGGTCGATATAAATCTCATCATCATCGGCACTCTCGTGTTTATTCACCCACGATGCGCCCATGGTGATGCGTGTGCCATGTTCGTTGAGCGGCTTGATCAGCTGATCGAGAGCCACCTCAGCATCGGCACCGCTCACCAGAGCCTTGTTGTGATGCCAATAGCGCCGTTGCTTGCCGCTCAAGGCTTTCAACGTCACGCCGCTCACGGGCTTAAACACCAGACGGCCACCTCGCAGTGCACCGTCGATGCCCAGCGAGCGCTCCTCGTAGGTGCGCAGCACAAAGCCCGAGCCAAACTGCTCATAAAAGTCGCCAAGCGTCAGCTCCAAGCCATTGTCAAGACGACCTTTCACATACAAGTGAGGCACACCCCAGCCGCCAAAGTCTTTCTCAAAACCTGGCAACGGATATTCTGTAAACTCAAACCTTGCGCCCGCATCCACATTCTTGCTGCCCAGCTTCAAATCCACATAGGTGTTGGTGAGAGCCCACTCCTTGTATTTTTCTGCCCCGATGTCTTCATCCTCTTGAGGGAACAGCACATCGCTTTGTATGCTTCCGCTCAAGGTCAAGCCGTCGATAGCAAAACTCGGCAGTGTGGATGTGGACAACAACGCAGCAACCAGCACGGCATTGCGAGCCATGCGTCTGCATAACAAACTCATCGCCGTTTTTTTCACTTCTTGATCAGTTCGCGCACTTGTTCAATCAGCTCACTCTCGGCACCCTCGGTGTAGCCACTGTGCTTCGACACAATGTTGCCATTGCCGTCAACCACAATCACATAAGGAATCATCTGGCCACCCAGCGCTTTCAGCAGCTCGCTGTTGGGGTCGAGCAACACCTCATATTCCCACTCGTTTTGGTCAACTAGCGGCTTCACTTTGTGGATGTTTTGTGCCTGGTCGATGCTCACGGCATAGACCTTGACACCCGTCTCCTCTTGCCACTCGTCATAGACCTCGGCAATTGCCGACAGCTCGCGGTTGCAAGGCTTGCACCAAGTTGCAAAAAAGTCGATAATAAACGGCTTGCCGTCATTGTTCAGCTCGGCGGTATTCACCGTGTTGCCGTCAATCGTCTTTAATGACACCGCAGGCAGTTGGGCAAAAGCCTCGCCAATACCAAACACTGCCAGCACACTCAGTAGTAAGAAAAATCGTTTCATCATGTTTCTTTTTATTGGTTATTTCATTTGTTTTTAGTTATCAATCTCTTGGTCATTTAACTCGCAAATGTACGATTTTTCGCAAATGTAACCAAATTTTTATTCCAAAAACGACATTTTACCATCTATCGTATTTGTCTCAAAACTTTTTACGCACATTCACATCGCTCATTTGCAAGCGTTTATAGCAAAGGTCACTTGCGGCACGATATGCACCTATCACATCGGCAAACTTGGCACAAGCACTAGGGCGACGGCATGCAACTTTTGCTTTTGTTTGATGCGACTCGATGCCTATGGTTTAAACATCGTTGGCAAATTTAAGCTAAATGCATCAGATTCGCACCCTGTTTTTAGCCGTTATTAGTTCGATTTTGCAAAAACGAACATCATTCCCTCAAACCAACGAAGCCCCGCGCAAGGCACATGCCTGACACGCGGAGCTTCGGTTGTCGTGTGCTTGAGGTGATTAGAAAAGCTTATCGTTACTTGTTGAGAACCTTCACGCTCACCTGACTGCCGTCGGTGAAGCGAATTTGCTTGATATAAATGTTACCATTGGTTGGGTTAGTTACCTCATGACCTTGTAGGTCGTAGTAGCGCGTGCTTGCCACCTGCTTGCCAGTGTGCAGCACCTCGCCGATGCCATCGCTTGCGCCCACCTTGGCTTTGGCAGCGTTCACTACCTGACCGGTCTTGGTGTTAACCACAACAGCCACCACGCTCAGCTGCTCCTTGTCTTGAATCAGAGTCTCACCGCTGGTGTTGCAGATGTAGTCCGGATAGAACGTATAGTCAGTGTTATACGTCTCAAGCGTGACAATATTGGCAGGTAGGCTGCCATCGATGATGCCACTAGTAGCCACCAGTACATCGTTGAAGTGATAACCCTCGACAGTGGCCGGCCACTCGGTGATTTCCTTGATGTAGGGGTCGCTATCATACAAGCCTGCGTAAGATGAGTAGTAGTTGGTCTGGTCCCAGTCGGTGCCAGCTTCGCCATACATATCGTCCTCAACCAGCATCAGCTCAACGCGATAGATGTCCTCGTTGCTGCTGGCTGCAAAATAAACCTCGGCGGTGGCTTTGAGTTCTGTCTTGTCATCATCAGCCCAGTTAGCCTTCACCTTCACGTCAGCCAGAGCCAGTTCGGTGGCACGATAGTCGATTACCTCGGTAATGCCCAGAGGCAGGCTATAATCGTAGCCATAATAGGGGTCAACCTCGTAGGCACGGTCAACAAAGGCACTGGGGAAGCCAGCAATCGAGCTGGGGTATTCGCTGCTCGACATGATTTCCATAGGGTCGCCATTGTGATAAGCCACACCGATGAAGTCATCGCCATAGTGCTCGGCAAGTGCCTTCATGGCTGCCAAACCGCGTGTGCACCAGCCGCACCAGGTACCCGTGTATTCCTCGACAAGGGGATGGTGCTGCGGCACGACTTCAAGCACATGTACCAGACCCGTGCGCTCGGGTGCGATGTCCTGATTAGCCTTGTCGTTCACCCTATACACGTTCAGGTGCAGGGTGTAGTCGCCATTGTTCTCGATAGCGGGCAGCTCGATGGTGGTCGTGGTGGAGCGACCGTAGTAGTCACCGCTGAGCGCATTCTCGCCCAGGTCGATGTGTGCCGTGCCCGTGTAACCAGCCAACTCGTAGCTGTAGTCGAGCGATTGCAGTGCTTCGGTGCCATGATTAATCACGGTCACGTCGAGCGACAGAGCTTCGCCCTTCTTCACATAATAGTTGGTTTCGGGAACCAGCACGGCGGCGTGCTCGTGCACATTGTCGCCAGCCAGGATGAGCTCGATGGCGGCGCTACCGCTCACGCTCGACGTCATGTCCACCCACGTGCGATAGGTGCGCGAGGTGCGCAACCACAAGCCGCCAGTCTTGTCGCTGGTGATGGTCACGGGCTCATAGTCGCCCGTACTGCTCAATTCGGTCAGGTCAAACGAGTAACCGGCATAGAAGCCGTCCTTGCCAATCGTGTAAGACTCGTCGAAGATAACCTCAACCCAGCCGTCGGCGGCGGTACCAGTCTGCCATGCCAGGTCGGCAGAAGCATGCTTGACGCCATCGCGTGTGGTCAAGCCCAACTCGGTCGTCAGCCAGACAGCATAGTTGGTAGCGGTGCAGCCATCGGGAACGGGGATGCGCAGGCCCTTAACGGTCACGCCCTCCAGGCTGGCATCCTCGAAGTGGGTTGCCACGTCGTAGTTCTCGAGCTTGTAGGTGCCCGTGGTGGAGAGCATCGACTCGTCGCCCATCCAGTTGCTGAGGGGCTGTGTGGCGTCGCTCTGAGGCTCGGGGTCTTCGGTCAGGTCCATATAGACGATGTTGCTGCGATGCTCCTCACCGCCACCGCGGAAGATGCTCTGGATGCCGATGCGCGAGAAGCCCGTCTCGTAGAAGTAGATGTACTGAGCGCCCGTGTAGATGTTCCAGCCATCGTTGAAGTTGTAGGGCAACTCGGTCATATACTCATCGAGCGTCTCATACTCGTCGGGACCAAAGGTGAACACCTCGTCATTGTCCACATAGATGACGTAGGACAATTGGTCGGGGCTGATGAAGTTGCCGTCAACATCCACAGTGGGCACATTGAACTCGCCCCATGAATAACCGCTCTCGAAGTAGTCATCCTCAAAGCTCAGCACCGACGGGTCGGCGGGTGTAGCAGCATGGTCGATGTAACGATTAAACACAGGCTGGTCGTAAGCCTCCAGATAGTCGTTGCCGCCCATCACCAGCAGGCTTTTGGTTGTGGACAATATGTGTGTGCTGGCATCGTAGGTGAACGACAACGCATCGTTCTTGCGATAACTGTCCGTCACGTCGCTATAAGTGCCACCCCACATCTTCAAGAAGTAGCCTGCACCAATGCCAACATATTGGTCTGAAACAAATGTTGCCGTGGTTCCATCGATGGTGCCGTGCATCACTGCCGACGTGTCGTTGGTGCTAAAGCCTTTGATATACACATCATTGCCTACAAAGGCACCCGTCACCATCTTGCCCTTGGTCGCGCCATCGGACTGCCACATCATGCTCATCACCTCGGTGGTGGCACCTTCGGGCATAGTCACAGGCTGCTCGGTGAACAGGATGTACTTCGAGTCCCAGTCCACATAGCCTGCCCACTCGTGGTTATCGTCCCACACGATGCCCAAGCCGTGACCCCCGCCGCCATTGAAGTCGCCGCTAGTGCCATTTAGAGTGATTACGTCGCCGTCGATGGTATAGGTAACCTCGGTCACGGTCTCGTCGCAGGTGGCTGTTACCGTGCCATCGTCCTCGATGGTGAGGTCAACCATCGCCAGCACACCGCCCCACTCCATGTCGGTGTAGTAGTACAGATATTGATACAGCGGCACGGTGATAGTCTTGCCGTCGTCGCTCAACGTGCCAGCCACCCAATTGCCGTTAGACCAACTGGAAACGGGGTCTTGCAGATAGACCGACTTGCCATCGCTGCCGAACACGATGCGCATGGCGTGACCATTCTGATAGAAGCCATACATATAGCTCCAATAGGTATAATAGCCGCAACCCTCGCGCGAATAGATGCGCAACTCGCCCTCGGGCTGGTCGCTGATGATATCCATGCGCAGCGGTGCACGGCCGATACTGCTCTTTTGTGCCACCATCGGTTTAACCCTGTGCGACGACTCATACTTCCACTCGCTCTTTACCGCCTGACGAGGCGTGAACGCCGTCATGGGGTGGCGCTCTGCCACCTCCTGAGCCCACGTCGCTTGTCCCGACACAAGCAGGAGCGCTAGCAATAACATGTAGGTCTTTTTCATTTTTTTTGACGTTAGTTTTTAAGTGATTTATAATTTGTTTGATTCTCGTTGATTTCGGTAAATTTCAAATGCAGCAGATGCCCGCCACAAATTTTGCATTGCACAAAGGTAACCACTTGGGTTTAATGGCTGCAAATTTTCGGGTGCCACATCGGTTCCCAAATGTAAGAGCGAACCAATTTATGCCCAAAATCGAACTTTCAAGACGGGGAACGATAATGCAAAACGGCAACGGCTGGCACGAGGGCGGCCAGAAGCCATAATCAACTGATACACAACGAAGAGTCCGTTCCCAAATGTAAGAACGAACCTGCTATTCTGTCAAAAAAAATGGCGATTAATCGTCACCTTGCGATGCCTCGGCATTGCGGCGCGCCTGCCGCTGATATTCGGTCGGTGTCAGTCCCGTCAGCCGCTTGAAGTTGGTGCTGAAGTGCGAGCGCGACCTGAAGCCCACACCATTGGCAATCGCCTCGATAGTCTGGTTGCCATAGTGCGCCATGTCGTTCAGGCGGCGGCACGCCTCCTTGATGCGATATTCGCTCAACAAGGCGTTAAAGTTGCAGCCGCGCACCTCGTTAATCACGCGCGACACTTGGTTGGGATGCGCCTGCACCAGTTCTGCCAGTTGGTCAAGCGAGAAACTGTCCTGATAAATTTCGTCGGACAATTCCATCACGCCGATGACGCGTTCTAGCAACAGCGACTTGCTGTCCTCGTCCATAGCATTCTTCTGATACTTGGGGCGTTCTGCGATGTCAGTCTTTCGCTGCTCGCTAGCAGCCAGCAACTCCACATTATTAAGATAAAGGCGGCGATTGTTTTCTTGCACTTGGCGATATTTGCGGAACAACAAGGCAAGCAAGGCTGCCAAAATCAAGGCAAACGCCAGGGCTAGCCACATCATGCGCTCCTTCATGCGGCTGTCGTGCGCTATGAGCTCGGCTTGGCGATTGGCATCATCGATTTGTGACAAGAACACCTGACGATTCATGTCCAGCACCTTGCTCTGATTGAGCACGGTGTCCTTTTGACGCAGATACAGCAACTCATATTTGTTAATCATCGCTGCATCTCCCTGCTCCTGATAATAGTCCAGCAGATTGCCATAGATGTCAAACAGTTCCAGACGGCGGTCATTGTCAAGAGCATACCGCTCGGCATCACGCATCAGCCGCACCGCCTGTTGGTCTTGTCCACTGGCACGCAGGATGCCAAATTTAGTGAGATTTATCAACCCGACATCTTTAACACTAGAAACCTGCGTGGCGGCACTGTCGAGCAATGACAACGCCCGCTGGCTATCGTGATTGTGAAACGCCAGCACCGACTGGCACAAACCGCGTGCTAACACACCGTCGCGGGTGGTATCGGCGGCATACACCCTGATGTAAGCATTAACTTCTGCAACAACGGCGTCTATTTTGTCATATTCTAGAGCCTTGCTGCTCAGGTTCATGGCAATGATGGGCAACATGCGATTGTTGTCATCAAGTGCCATTGCCATATCAAACGCCTGACGATAACGTGCGATGATGCTGTCCTCGGCACCAGGCTGATCCAACTGCAAGCCATGGTTAAGCACGTCTAGATTAGCGAGATTGTTAATCGCAATCACCTGAATGCGTTTTAGTCCATATTGCTGCGCAATGTCCAATGCCAGTTGGCAAAACTGCCGCGACTTGCTGAAGTCGTAATAATAGTCGTGATAGAGGCTCCCCACCCCATTCAATGCCAGCGCACACTGTTCCCATTGGGCAGTGTCGCGCTTGCCCAGCTCGTAGCGGCGATTTGCAACGACGGTGAAGCACAGCATGGCACTATCGGGCATGTCGCGGTCCACATAGGCAATGCCACGTTGCACCAGCTCGTGACTGCCCATACGCGTCAACTCACCGCCCAATGTCACAGGCATGTCACCACGATGCGCCACAGCAGGCGCAGCCATCATGCGCAATGCCACAGTCACGAGTGCCAACGCCAACAGCGCGACAAGCTGACAACTATGAGAAACATGCCATCTCATCCAAGTCTTCCGGTTCTCATATCAAGTATCTAGTTGCAAATTTAATTGAAAATTTTTGATTTCTCAGCCAACTTTTGTGTTAAATGATAATTATTTTCAGATTCAGGGCTTAATATTAAGTTGGAAAGGCACGATTTCTCCAGTCACAGCTATGTCTTTTCAAAAGCAATGCCCACACACAAAACGTTCGTCCAAGTCCAGAAAAAAACGCTCATCAGCCACCGAGAATCATAAAAAATTTGCACATAACGAAATTTATCCCTATCTTTGCACCCGCATTTCAAAATAATGCGACCGGAGAGATGGCGGAGTGGTCGATCGCGGCGGTCTTGAAAACCGTTGAAGTTAACAGCTTCCGGGGGTTCGAATCCCTCTCTCTCCGCGAAAACCGCGTAACACGCTGAAAATCAGCAAGTTGCGCGATTTTTCATAAATAACCTGCGCCAAATATGCGCCAGTAAATTTCGATTAAGTAGGACATACATTTTTTAACCATTGGAGACAGTGAACTAAAAAATGTAAAAAAAATGTGCTCTAAATTTCGTACAGGTACTGTTTCAAATTTGGTTGGTTACACCTATCCAACTTTACACAAGGGCGTAAGATGGTATGTCGATTTCTTTGCAATCGATCCTGCACGCAAGGAAATGCGCCGAAAAAGGTATTACATCACTGGTTCTCTGAAGAAAGACGAGAAAAGACGTCGGGCAGCTGAAATAATTGAAGTGCTGACCAAACAGCTCATGCAAGGATGGAATCCGTGGGTTACGTCTGACGATGCTCGTGGCTTTGTCCTCTTTGAGGATTGCTTGCAGAGGTATCTTGACTACGTTGAACGTATGGACAGGGCGAA
>Ga0181612_143664_pt1 | contig 17207 bp, 12 predicted proteins | sample HoacroProtozoa21_FD_119630 | JGI IMG/M metagenome (GOLD analysis project Ga0181612, IMG submission 119630) | Hoatzin crop microbial communities from Cojedes, Venezuel. Combined Assembly of Gp0051906, Gp0051904, Gp0051908
GACCAAGTACCTCTGAAAGAAATCATCCCCCACACCCTTCTGTCAGTCTTCGTGACAAAAGCCTGGTGGTTCCCACTCACTCCATTCTGCTGTTAGCTGAATGCCATCTTCTGGAGCCCACAGCCCACGGGACACTGGAGTTACTTTAACTGGGTGTTCAAATCAGAGGAACTCCGCACAAAATGCCACGTGCCTCATTTTTTTGGACACGGATGTAAATATGTTAAATGTGAATCTGCCAAAAGCATTTTATCAGATGTAATTCACAGCACATCAGTGGTTTCTTACCTCTGCAATTGCAAGTTTCTCTTCTGCTACGTATCCTGATACATTGATCACTTCCATTCTGTCCCGCAGTGGCTCTGGAATGGTTTCCGTTACATTGGCGGTACAAATAAAAAGTACCTGGAAGTGTTACAAGATCCTAGTAAGCATTTTCATTAACCAGGTGCTTTACTCTAAGCAATAGTTCCTCAGTTCTGTGTTTCTCTGTCTGAAGGGCTGGAGCAAGATCATCTTCTCTGTGGAATGTAGTTTTTACTACAGGAAAAGTTTTGGATTTTAGAATTACGTAGTACGATGTTCCCTACCCCCAAAATAAATGTTTAGAAATATACACTGCACAAACTGGGAAATCGGAATGGTCCGATACAGACCAGGAAACTATTTGCCTGGGGAGATCTAGATCTCACTTCTAAGTTATTTCTGCCTTCTAAGAAGCTAGCACAGACGTGACCAAATTATGTATATATGTTTCTAATCCACCAACTCTGCAATTAATGATTAGCTGCATAAACAGTGCGGGAGCTTGTGAAGAAAACCAAATTCAAAAGCTGGCCAGCAGCGTGAGGCCACATCACTTGATAGCAACTCCGCCAACCATTACAGAGAAGAAAAATTCCTGTCTTTTCTAGCTGAGACCACGCATCTTTGTGTCCCTAGCTCTGCAGGGAGTTAGGACTACAGGACATACGCTGGCGATCGTGTTCTCTTAAGTACATACAGACACTTTGGTTAAAGCCAGCCCCTGCAGAGACTGCCCTATACCACTCGTGTCTCAATCCCATCTGTCTGACTTTCCACCTGACTAAAATGTCAGCATCTCTTCGTGGAAAGGAAACCTCTGCATTTATACACACTCATACATTCCAGCTCCACAAGCTCTGCCGAAGAGAGAAATACCTTCGATAAATCCACAGGAACATCAAGGTAATGATCCAAGAAGTTAGAGTTCTGTTCTGGGTCCAGCAGCTCTAGAAGGGCTGAGGATGGATCCCCTTGATATCCCCTTCCTATTTTATCCACCTATGGGAGAAAAAATGTAAATGCTCCAAGAAGTTTTTCACCACAATAAACTCTCACACAAAGATTCTTTAGAGGCTTCATCTGAAAATCTTCACATTTGTTCATAAACAGTCACTACAAGTCTATCAGTTTTCTGTGCATTCACCCACGTCCCCACTACCCTACCATGGTGAGCACGACATGCCTGACAAAGCACAAGACATTAACAGAGTTGTAGAGAAGCTCCACGAAGTCTCAGGGAGCACACACACATTCAAAAGCAAGTGAGTCATCATGGATTAGCGGGCTGCTAGTCATTAAGCTAAGCCAAGCTACCATCACAGACCAGAATAGTTACTCCACAGTGGGAGGACTACAGGGTGCTAGCTTATACCATTTCCCTAACACGTAAGCTAAGACACTCTCCTTACTCTGCCCAAGGCGCAAAGTGCCTACACACAGCCACTCATCACAGCTCAGCCAGCAACCTTTGCTGCTTTCACAGAATTATAGACCGACTGATGCTGGCAGGGACTTCTTGAGGTCATCTTGTCCAACCCCACTGCTCAAGCAGGGCCACCTAGAGCCAGCTGCCCAAGACCATGTCCAAGGCTGTTGTGACTTCTTCTTCTGAGCACATAGACAATGCTGGAAGAGAAAACAGGGCCACTCTCCACTGCTTTTTCTCCCTAAAGAGTAGTGTTAACTAGACGGACATAATGCAATTTGCTACTACGGCCAACACAACGCTCCTCACCAACACCACTTAAGTGCCATGACCTACAGCTTTCATTACCTTTCAAATCAAGATGCTCATTGGTTACATTACGCTGCAACTCATCAGCCAGTTTCTTGGTCCCCCATATCATTCCCAAAACATCTGCCGTTGGTCTTTTCCAGGCATAGCACACGAGGAGGCCAGACTGACCTTCAGGCTATTCAGAACACCTGCTATTATATCCTGTCCTTATTTGCTTCTCCACAAAGCAGTAGGCTGGTAGCCCCCTCTCTTTTTTTCTCAGATCAGACTACAAATTGATTGTAAGCATCTCACTCCTTATAGTCTTGCTTTAGACCTGCTGAGAGAGTGTATCTTTCCAATAATCACATGGGCAATAGTGGTTTTGTGCACAATGATGTACCCAAAAGCAGGCAGGGAACACAAGAGCTACTGAAGCCTCTGAATATCGAGCCAGCTCCATTAAGATCCTCATGACCCACATGGCTGCAACTTAATGAGAAGGCCACAACCGAAATATTAAAGTTGAAGTCTGTTATAGGAAGAGAAAACAAAGCATCTAAGGTATCACTGTCACCCAAAGAACTTGAGAACCCACCCTCATGTAAATAACAAAAAAAAAACCCTTGGGATTTTTAGAAAAGTTACTGCTTCACCTCTCCTATTGGGGTCAAGAATTGATACAGGTTTTTAAGAGCAAAAACTACAAGAAAGACCAGATACATCACCTCGTCGATCAGTATAAGTGGATTCTCTGTCTTGGTCTTCTTCAGACACTGGATGATTTTTCCTGGCATTGCTCCAACATACGTCCTCCTGTGTTACCAGAGACTGTATTTAGGGAACCACTGTAAAGCACAGCACACATCACCCAGCACAGCACGCAGCTGCTGGAACAGGTATATCCTGCTGGGAAACAAGGCTGTATTTCTTCTACATCTATCAAAAGCATTCTCCATCACCATAGCAAGCACCAAGACCCATCTAAGTCTGTTTCTAGTTGAGATCAGACATGAATTTTAGCAGAATACTCCCAGACTGCAGTTATTATCTTTAGTTTTAACCACTTTTAAATTAAAGGGAAGCAAAGAGGTAAGGCTGAAAACAGAGATTTCTGAATCTCTGTTTTGAATCTCTTCTGAATCTCTGAAGTCACTACTTCTTGTTTTTTGGGTAAAGAAACGTTAGAAAAGGGAACATTTCATTCCCTCACTTGGTAGGGACATAAAAGGAAGATTAGCGTAAATCAACAGACACACCAAAGGAGCAAACTGCTAACAGCAAAACACCATCTTTCTGCTAGAGGGAACTGGGATCCAGGAACACACAGAAGCGCAGCAAGAGGGTAACGATGGAGTGAACGCCAAGAGGTTCCGAGCAGAGAACATCCTGAAAGTACGGAAAGTATTTCTCTCTGCTTCTGTATCCTACAGGGCAGAACCTCGCAGGTTCAATTCACACTGCAGAACAGCTACTCTTACTAGTTTGAAAACACTGCTAGTTTTGCTTTTAGGTGTATGTGGAAGGAAAATAAACCCATAGCAGGGTTGGATTTACTGATTTTTGTCTTCGTGCCTTCTTGCTCTCCCCATGAATACTCTTGTTCTCAAGTTTTCCTCATGCAGCACCTCCGTCCTGATACTCAGAAAGCGAGTCGCAATCACACCTGAACACGTGAATGACCCTGTTCAAAACGTCACTGTTCTCCAGTGCTGGCATTTATAGACAGACAGGAATTAGCATTTAGCACCAGTCCAACGCTTCTGGGTAGCTTACACAGCTTTCCAAAGATCTCGCGTGAGCATACACAAGAAGCAAGGAGTGCACTCAGAGCCAAGAATATGATTATGTTCCAAACTTTGCCCTTTGCCATCCTTTTCACTTCTTCCTGTATCCCAACTCCTGTCAGCAAGGGTTGGCAGAACAGAGGTGAAAATGATAACCATGGTCCAACTTCAGTGAAGTTCTTATTTTGACAGCATTAGCAAAAATTGCTGGATAGAGAAACTGCTCAAGTCACACTGACCTGTGTCCTTTTATTTCTGCTACATCAGTCATCCCTCCTACACTGAAGCGGAAGTACTCTCTGTTGAGGGCTCTGGCAATGGAGCGGGCAATGCTGGTTTTGCCAACTCCAGGCGGGCCATAAAAACACAGGATCTTCCCCTGGGTGGATCCTCGCAGCTGGCTGACTGCTATAAATTCCTGCAGAACAGACGAAGCACCAGCAGTGAACAGAGGGCAACTGCAGCAACAGCAAAACATGTGTGTTATCAGGTCAAGCAACAATTACAAAATGAGCACCATACACAAAACTGGTCATCAGAGGAGTTGGGGAGGGCAAGGGGAGAAACTAAGTAAGGATACTGGTGCACCTGGTTTTCCTCTGGTTATTTACACACTTGGCTGTCTCTGGGTTTCGCGCTCTGTACTCATCTCGCTGGGAGAAGCAGTCTCTCCCTCCACTGTCTGGGAGGGGGAAGACAGACTTCCCAGTTCTCCCAGCTTCCTTCGCTCTCACTCGAGTCTCTCAAGCTACAGGTAAGCATCTCCTACTGTGCCACTTCTTCCTTGCTAAGTTAAACTTCCATCTTTTCACACGCCTGTACCTGGCAACCCTCAAATAACACTCAACAGTGGAGAAATCAAAAGATCACGGTTCAGAACAGAAGTCTCAACTGTACCTACACTTACAGTTGAGAAATCACTGTGCAAGTGGGCAGAGATGTGGTTCCCCTGTAAGAAGCCAGTTATTTGGCAAAGACCAGACTTGAACTCTTTCACCTACAGCACTGAACTCCACAGCAATGCTATACACAGACAACAGCACCAATCTAATTCAGGGTTAAACCTGGGGAGATATTCTCCAGTACCTTAAAATCATCAGCCTCACTTGCATTGCTACAACTGGGGAATCTCCTCCGCATGGAATTAATCACATCAGTAATCAGAGCCACAGAGCTGTATGATGCAACTCAACCTATTTCTGTACAAAGGCAGGGGCTAGTCAGCATGGGTAGTGCTGACAAGCCACATAAGAGACCGATATTCAAAAGGGGTTGTCTGCTTGCAAGCGTGCAACAACAGGCCTACCACAAATCACTAAAAATAATACATCAGATAGGGAGATTTAGTCCCAAGTCTAGGGCACTATCACGGAAAGATGTCCCCTTTGGCTGTCAGCGAGGGGATACTTCACAACCTTTATCTTTTTCTAGAAGAGATTGGACAAAAGCAATTTAATAAAAGAAAAATCCCAGGACGTCCAAGAATTTACTATTCATTGTATATAAAGATATCGTACTGTTAGCTTAGGAGATGCCTACACGGTTTCTGTGGACAGCAACTACTGAGGTGGCCTAAGTGCCACCGGTGCTGTCCCCAAGGTAACACAAAGCTCTGCTATACACAGGAACATGCAGGAACTGTAAGAGAAACTGCCTTACTGCTCTCTTCGGAAGGAACCGGCCAGGCTGAGGCCAGCTACGCTCAACAGCTTCACCAAATCTGCCAAGCTCTCACTGTGATTTGTTAACGCAAAGTCAGTATCCGCACCGGTCTCCCCTCCACTGGGCACTGCCACACACTTGCCCAGTACGATACAAATCCCACCAGCACTGGGATTGTCTCTCACTGCCTGGATGCGCTGGCTGGCTACAAGGAGGAGCCTGTTCCCGGCCCCTGGGAAGGCAGGCAGTTCCCACAGCAAGCTGTTGAGGCTGTTGCAACCTGTTGCAAGCATCTGCTCTTATCCAAAACACCTTCCCTAACCACAGCAAGCACAGGCGGGACCATCCTCAGGCAAAAGCGACGGAAGCTGTGGAACAAGGCAACACTGACATCTACCCCGCCTGCTTCCGAGGGCTGTACTGCACAGACTATACACCTTTCAGCATCCAACACAGTTCTGGGGAGAGGTAAAGGTTGTGAGGCAAACATGCATCTTGGCTAACTCCTCCCTTCTTAATTTCAGAGGTATGAGTAAAGGTTCAGTGTGTTTTGGAAAGGTGGTAACTTCACCAGTCAAGTGGAACCATTTCAGTAGTCTCTGAACAAATTGATTAAAACCCAGAGACTGCTTCCCTCGGACACTTGTTCACTTGCTCAGCATTAAGTAGCAGAACAGCATATTGCTGTTCAAAATCAGACTAGGACATTCATTGCCACGAGTAATTAAACACATTAACCGACCAGCAGAACATTCTGTTCTTTGATTCAGCTTTCTGTTTGATCCATGAATTAACGCAAATTCAATGGAGAGCTGCAATCTGAAGCACAACCCAAATGCCTGATGCTAAGCAGAATGTGAAATGGGACACACTGCCTATCCCTGCCTTACCAGAATTCGCTTCTTGACATCGTCCATTCCATAATGATCCTCCTCCAGCACTGCTCGGGCTCTGGTCAGCTCCAGGTTCTCCTCGCTACACTTACCCCATGGGATGGATGTCAGCCAGTCCAAGTAGTTCCGTGTAACACTGTCAGAAACACACAAATGAGAGTGATCTGACAACAACCAGCTTACGCCATTCTCCACGGCCTTGCAAAATAACCTCATCCTGAACAAGTGGGACATCAGCTGCTCATGGGTACTGGATTCAGCTGGATAGCGTTAATATTCACAGGCAGCTGGGGACACACAGCCAGAAGCGCTGACCCAAACTGGCCAGACAAACAGGGTATTCGATACCACGTCTCATGCTCACGGTGGGGAGCTGGCTGGAGCAGGGTAATCACTGCTCGAGAGCGAGCTGGGCTTCGGGTGGTGAGAAAATTGCACTCCGTATTTTCTTGCTTTGTATATTCTTTTTATCAGTATTATTGTTGTTATTGATCTCTTCCTTGCTGTTCTGTTAAACTGTTTTTCTTCCAACCCATGAGTTTTGCTTTTTTCTTCTGATTCTCCTCCCTACCGCACCGGGACGGAGGAGCGATAGAGGGACCACACGGCTCTTTGTTGCCGGCTGGGGCTAAACCGTAACATCATGGAATCATAGAAAAGGGAGACTACGAACAGAAAATCAGTATCTGGGCAGTCTTTGCTAACCTTTCGTTATGGTCTTCATTCTCTTGTCCCTTCCCCCCCAAAAAATCAAAGCTTTATTTCACAGTTTTTGCTTTCCTGAGACAAAGAACCTCCAACATGCCATGCAAAGACCTAGATCTCTGCACACAAATCCCCTGTATGATTTTTTTGGTGCAGGGCAGAAGACGAGCAGGATTGTTTGCAAGCTCTGCACTACTGTACAGTAGTCAACTGTTTGGATCAGGTCACAAAACTTAAAGACAGAAAACCAGTTTGCTGTTTCCCCAGTGGACCAAGACAATGTAAATAAGAAAGATTCCTGGCTCAGAAGGAAAAATATCTGGATGTACAACACGACAGAGAAAGATTTAAGACTGGGAGATAAGGATGTTCATGTGGAAGCTGACAGCAGAGATAATCAGTTTAAACAGACTGCTGCTGAGGAGAACACAAGCACATTAAAGCAGCGCTCTTCTGTTCTAAAACTCTGCACGCTCAGATCAGGATTCAAATGTACAAGGAGGTCTGCAAGATGCACTGAGTAGTAAATTGTGTGCAGTCACGAACACAGAGGAGCACAGCCTTCCCACACTTGGCTGGCTGATCCCAGGATTCACTCTGTGGCAATCGCCGCACCAACAGAGCTTCGGCTTTTTTCTCCCGCTACCACTGTTACTACTCCGAGGGAAAGGCACTATGCTGGCTGTGAAGCCCACTGTCTTTCCTAGCCTCCTCCCAGCATGTGATTATCAAGATGTTTCTCATCCAAATGACATGTCTGCCCTCAAACACCATCTTTTACTCGATAAAATATACTCTGTTTTAGGGGCAAACATCAGGACGTTAAAGCGCTGGTGACTACACTGACTGCTGTACCGTACAGCACGCACCGCCTCAACGGACAAGAAACGTTCAAAGCAAGCTCGGTTTCTGACAATCCACATCACGGATTACGGGGTAAAAGCTGCTCACTCCTTTGCAATTCCAACCCTGTCCCAACCCTTCAGGGCCCGCCTCAGGTCATGTGTTAGCAACTAGCTTCTCTTCTCTCACATATAATGAAAAACCCCAAGTACGAGAGAGAAGAGCCAACATTACAGGGTGAAGAAATCCCTGCACACTTCATGAGGGGTCAGGAACCGCACAGTTCTTATCCACAGCGTTAGGCTGCAAGAGAAGACCTAAAATGACCAAAAGAGGTAAATTACAGTAAAACATAGGAGACGTGGAAAACGCCACCATAGCTAGGATGTGATTCTGTGCTACGCTCAGGGAAAACAACTATGACGATAAGAGAAAAGAAACTCTTTAGGTAAGAGCTTCACCGAATTGTATTGAATTCTCTTTCTCCCAACTAACCCTGATAGCAGAGGACACAGTCACGCACTCACTTGAATTCTGAGGAGTGATTATCCAGCAAGCCCAACTTGTTCAACTCTTCGTCAATCACATCCATGACATGTTTTGGCACTATCAGGTCCTTTAGTCGCTCACGGAATTTCTCTTCTATAGCATCCTTGTCCTCTTTTTCCAGACCCAGCTCTTTCTTAATGATTTTCAGTTGCTCTTGGAGAAGATATTTCCGATGCGTTTGCTTGATCTTCTCCTCAACCTAGACACAGCAACAAATACAGTGACTATTCTGGTCCTGGTACAACCCCTCAAACATCAAATGCTTACAAACACTTCTCAGTTACGACCTCCTCAGAAACTGAACATACTACTCGGAAATCGTTTGCAGCATGTTCTAATATAAAAACTGACTCCATGACATACTCCAGCTCCCTCCACCTCTCGGTGGCCTCTGCCGGCCATGATTCAGTACTTCAGTCTTTTGTTTATGCTAGGGAGAGCAAAAGCTGGGCAGAGCAAGCCAGATGTGATCTCCCTAGTGCCAAACAGAGGGGAACAACCACTTCTGTGGACTTGCTGCCTAGACAACTGCAAATGTGGCCCAGTATGCAGCTGGCCTTCCTTGCCACGGTTTTCTCAGCCACCTTGTACTACACCCTCCCAGTCTGTAACACCCCAGTTTGGTCATAAGAATACTATGGCTGACCACAACACAGGCCTTGCTGACATCAAGGTACACAGCTGTCACTGTTCTCCCTTTGTGCTCCTGGCCTTCTTATCAGAGAAGGCAATCAGGCTGATGAGGCACAGTTTGCTCTTGGAAAATCCCTTCTGGCTCTTTCAAATCACGTCCTCCTTCATTTGGCTGTACAGAGCTTCCAGGAAGATTTTCCCCATGATCTTCCCAGGATTGAGGGCAGGCTGACATGTCTGCAGTCTCCCCAACTCTCTTTCTTGAAAATGGGCACGGCATTTACATTTTCCCACTTACCAGGAACCTCCCCAGTCACCACAGTTTTTTAAAGATGATTGAGACAACAAAATAACGACACTGCTAAGCCCTCTCAGCATCCTTGGATGCATCCCATCTGGTCCCACAGACTGCATGTGTCCAATTTGCTTAAGAAGTCTCCAACAATTCCTACCCTGGTTCAAAAGCATTTTGCACTTAACATGAATTTTAAAAACCCCAATTATTGGGAATTAATAAACCCAAGAACTTCTGACTCCGCACACACAAATCTTTGTACTTCATACACTTAGTTACCATTTTGATGCAGTTCTTGTACTCTGATTTAAACTTCACAAGAGTCAGGAACTATCGCAGTTCACAGTGGTTAGCAGAGAGTATTTTAAAATAACGTTGTCCGATTTACACTATTATGTGCTATATACAGTATTCAGCTGTTTCTTTTTACACTGATGCTTGGTAAACTGCAGTCCTCTAGGATTTACCTGCTTGCCTGAAATTAGAACTTAGACACATTTTAATAGCAGATCAGGGAATCATAGAATCATAGAAAGTTTTAGGTTGGAAGGGACCCCTAGAGGTCATCTAGTCCAACCCCCCCGCAGCGAGCAGGGACACCGCTAACTAGATCAGAACAATTAAGATTGGAAAAGACCTCCAAGATCATCAAGTCCATCCATCAATAATGCCACAGCCTCATGTCTTGCCACTTACATAATATGCACGAAAAATGAAATTTCTACCAAAGGAGAATATCAAATCTTAACTCTAATGTAACATCCCTTTAGAGTGTGTACCATTGTCTTGCTTTAAATTCTTCACTGGCCATGGTAGGCATCATAGTGGTGGACACGATATAAATACACACAAGGTATGTGTTACTTGAAAAACTTACCTCCCTTCCAAGACGCTGCTGAAGTTTGCTCAGCTCATATTCCTTCTTTAGAAGGGAAAGGGCTTTGTAAAGCCGTTTGGGAATCTGTAAAATACAGACACAAAATCTATTTTCAGACACTGTACTCTTGGCAACTCCCTGCGAGAAAGGGAGGAAGAAAACCTCCAGCAGGTTGTCTGGGAGAACTCTCCAGCACTCGCAGATGTAAAATGACAAACCGTGTAGCAACTCCACAGCACGCAGCCAACACGTGCAAGAGAATTCCCTGCCCCCAAAGATGCAGAGCATCCAGCCTTTCCCTTAAGGCAAGTTATTAATGACTTCCTGTATCCTTCAACAGGAACCCAGTCACTGATATTAACCTATCATCAAACACAGTACTGATGTCCCCTCTGTACCGAGGCTGGTACGGACACCATGACATACAACAGACCTATTTTCAACTCAGTTCTCAAAGCTTTAGTTGTAAGCTTCATCTTACACTGGTTTCTTCCAAGATGTCTTGCAGTTCTTGCGACTCTGCCCCTGTTAGGGCTGCACCCATGTCACTCAGATAGATAGGGTTGTCTACCACACGCTGTCCAGCCTGCATCATCTGAAGTACGGACTCTCTGAAAAAACGGTAATAAACCCAAGATGCTCAGTAAACTTTTACATTCATAAGGGAATATCCTTATAGAGTTATTTACTTGTCACGACAGAGTAAAAAAAATGAAACACAGATCAGTTTTATAGAAAAATAACTCTTTCTTTTTAAATTTGACTAAGGCAATACTCAGTAACAAACACATAAATCACTTCATAAAATGAATGATCACTGATAAACTCAAATATATGAAATACTCTCTTAACAGTTATGTAAAATTTTTGCGTGCCAGTATGCTAAGACTCTTACTATGCTCACATCACACGGATCAGACCACGATACTTACTGCAGCGAGCTTCACTTAGACCCAGAGCACCTGCCACAGGACTTACTGTCCTACCTCGTATCGAAGTTTCACCTCAGGTTTTCAAAACTCCCCCTCCGTTTCTAACAAGGGATGACAAAGCTTGCATCCCAAAACAAAATTCTAAGTGACAATTCAGCAAAAATCTCTTCTTCATTACAGCAAAAAGACAAATGGAATGGAAAATCTCAGTTTAGTCCCGCCTGAGACCACGCTGCTCCCAAGGCAGGGCAGCACGGGAAACACATACCTGTACAAGGGGTTCAAGGCAATGATGTCCCGGATGGTTTTGACAATTTCTGCAGTAAGTGCCTGTAAACACAACAAAGATGTAATCAACAAAAAGGCTGGAAAAGGACAGCCAAGGCCGCAACACAAATATGGCATTCTCCAAACTCTCCAGCCCAGGAGCACAGAAATACAGCCCCTGGGTACCCACCGGCGACGCTGCGCTCTAATGGGTCTTGGTGTCGGGTGTTTTTCCTCCTGGACACAAGGCAAGGCAAGCAGGGCTACAGGCTGCCTTCCCGCAAGCACAAAACCTAACTGGTTCTTGGCCAGAAGCTATGGTCAGGTTGACCACTCAAGTCACCTCGGCGCAAAGACTCAGTTTGATAGGGGATATTACACAGCTTTAAGCAGGCACAATCTCCTTGTTCAGCAACTGTTTGAAGTGATCAGTTCTAAGGAAAGGAGCTGTTCTAACGAAAAATCATTATTTCCATATAAGCCCCTCAGGCAGTGACTGGGAGAAGGAAGAACTGGTGTTTCCGAGGCCTGAAATTAGAGCCTGATTTTAGAACTCTTCCTTTTAAGCAAGAAATGTAGGTGCAACTCTACAGGACAAGTCCAGGCTTGCATGATTAATTCACTCACTTTAACCTCTTCTGTGATCTGAAAATCTTCATGAACCACGTTCTCTACTTCTACCATGAGAATTTCCTGCGAGGGAGCAGCTACAGGATCTAGTACCACTTCCACGGCTTGGTCCTTTGCTCCAAGCTCCTCTTCAGGCTCTTTCTTGGAGCGCTTCTGTTTCCTTCTGACTTTCTGTTTGTTCTCCGGCTCCTCAGGCTCAACCTCGAGTTGCCTGTTTATACGAATCCTGAAAGCCAAAACAGACAAGCTACAATCAGTTCTCCTCTGCTATATGCAGCTTCAGCTCAGCAGCACGAAAAGGAAAGAGTTTCAGTTGTATTTTCAGTAAACTAAAATTTCAAACTTTGACAGAGGTGACTGGCTCTACGTGTTGTCAAAATGAACTAAAAGCTAAATCTTGTCATAATAAGGCTTGATTTAGTAAAACAGTGATAATGAAGTGGTAGATACTGATAGGACTAAGTAAACTTACAATAAGTAAGTTGCCACACAAAACAGTTACCTGACCCCTGAACTAGCCTGTTGGTGTGTGAATGAGAGGCCAAGGGCAGCTGGCAGTACCTTTACTATAAACTGTCTTAGCTTCAACCAGCTGCAGAATGACAAAAACAGATTTCTAATGATTAAAAGAAAAATGATCTAAATAATGTTGGTGAGCACACACATGCACACAAAGCTCAATATCACAGACTGACTTCGCAGTGACAATTTGCAGCACGCGAACAGAACAATTCAGAAGGCACCACTGTTACTACGCCTGCTCAGGAGCTAGTTTCTCTAGCTAGATGAACCAACAACTCTGATGTGGATTCATACTCTTCTCGTCTCTCCTGAAAAGCAAGTTCACTGTTTCACTTTAATTCTGAATATAATGTTCTGCTTTTTCAGTTTTCTGATTCTTGGCAATCTCTCTGCTTTAAACCACACCTGCTGCATTATCTACTGTAATGCTAAATATTACACACCATGCGTATAAGAGACCTCGAAGTCATTCCATACCTAGACATTTGAAATTTTGGTCTACTACACAAAGAGATTTCCTAGACAATGACTTTGAAAGAGCTCAAACCCCCAACATATTCCACACCAATTAATTGAGTATTAATCCCTATAAGGGACAGGCTAGATCACATGGCATAAACACCTTCCAAAAAATTAGTTTCCCTTTCACTGTTTTTAAACTTTCCTGATTTTTGCCTGCTGTGCATACAACATCAGACATTTTCAATACCGGTTAGGACCTACAGCTCTCCTGAACGGGATCAAAATCTTGCCCTCTCCACTGTCTCAAAAGGTTTCCCCACTAAAGACACGTGCTAGACAAACAGGCACTGCAACAGCCTTTGACAAAGTTGTCTTACTAGGCTGTGAATGCGGAGTCCAGAAAATCTCCACTGTGGCGTAGCAGACGCCCAGCTCACAGGACAACTGGCTCACGGCACAGCTGCCTCCACGCGCAGGGGTCAGTCTTATTTTCCACGTGATCTCCTTCAAAAAATACGACGACCTCAACTACCCCAACTGCCTGCCACTAGCAACTTCTAATTTTGACTACTCTTGTCAACAGAATACAGCCACAAAACTAAGGTCACTGAATTAAGTTCAAAAACCTTTTCCAAGGGTGGGGTTGCTGGTGGTAGGTACGTTGCCGGATAGAACACCGTCCCCTCGCAGGGCAACTGGAAAAGAGTTTGGCAGCAGGCAGCTGGCCAGTCGGTGTGAAATATCTCTGGGTTGAACACAGAGGCTGCTGCCCTGCCCCAGAAGGCATGCCAAAAGGGGTACAGCGAGAGCCAAGGGAGGGATTTAGAAATGGGAGGACTCACATTTGCGGGACACCGCATTCCATTATTTCAGCTCCTGATATAACAGTTTCCTTTTCTATATTTTTCCCCACAAATGCCCCTCAGATCTGATCCCCAGTGCGGTTCCCATGGATGTGACTGACCAGTGCTCTGTGTCTCAACCAAATAAATGAAGATCAGTTCCCCACACCTTCCAAGTTATAGGGAAATATTTTTATTCCAAGTAAACCAAAACCAACAGCTGCCTGTTTCCCAAAACTAATCAAACAAGGCTGTGCTTTGATAACGCAGCAGGACATCAAGACTTCACTTGGAAAGGAGCTGACTTGCAAACTCACACAACTCCAGCTTCGAGAACTACTGCTCATTCTTTGCTGTCCAGAACAAACGCAACAGAAGCAAAGTGAGTGCAAAGAAAAAAGCAAAGCTTCAAAGCAAAACCCACCATGGATCTGTGCCATCCACCACGTTTCTGTCCTTGTACTTTCCCTTCTAATGGAAATGAATTATTTGATGCTTTTAAAGCCACAATTTTATATTGTCTTAGCTCAAAATACTTGACACAAATAGCTAAACCTATAATCCCCACAATAATCCTGTTTTCTTCAACTCAGTTCTGGGACAAGATTCTGTAGACAAGACATAATTACAGTTCTGGATGACTTTTTTTTTCCTTTTTTTAAAGCAAAAATATTGGCTTGAAGTAGTTCCACAGAATTTCCTTCATCATTACTAAACGTTGCTGTACTTCTCAAAGAAATGCTAAACTTCAGCTTAATGAATCCTCCCCTGCATGACGCTACAGTTTCTATCAGCACCAGAGGCACTGGCTCTTCCTTTCTGGGGCTAACCCGTCACATCTGTAACAGCACACAGAACATCGGGCTGGAGCACCAGAGCACTAAACTGATACGTTGTGGCAACAAAGCGAAAGCTTGCCCTAAGGACTTGTGTAGGAAAACACATATACATGGTGAAAACAATAAAGGGATATATCTGTTTATAAAGAAGTCTGGTGAGCTGCAGTGGAAGCACAGGCAATTACCTCCGGTGTCCCATGACTATCATACGCAGCTTGTCTCCGAGGTCCTGCATTTCATGAATCTGTACAAAAGTTCCCATCTGGTAGATCTCATTCAAATCCTCCACCACATCAGACTCGTTGCTGTTGAGGAAAAAAATGGGAGCAGCTATTCAGAACCTTGAGAAAGCAGGTAAGATTACACAAAGAAGGAAACAACCACTGGCTGCAGAACTTCATACTGAACTCAGCAGCAAAGACACTTTGTTTTCCCCCCGTTACCACCACGCAGCCCCTTTCCAACCCCCCCAACTACCTGGATGGTTCATCCCCCTCCCAAACGATAACAGCCTCAAGCTCCCAGCAGTGCTGGCGGTGGCAACGGAAACTGGCCCAGTACGAGGACGGTCCAAGCCTATACGCAATTTCTGTAATGCTACCCAAGGCAGGAATTTCAGATCACAGCTTTTAGTCTAAATGCAGCCTAGTCACAGAAATAGCTTATTTTTAAATTTTTAAAAAGATCAAGAGAAACGACTTACTTGTCATCCTTTTTAAGAAAAACACCAGCATAAGGCTGGGCAAGACGAACTTTCCTCCTCAGCAGCTCAACCAGCTTCTTATTTTTCACCTAGGACAACAGATATGAAGTCAGAGGTGGGTTTTCCGTAAGCTTTGCATCCTCAACACATAACTCCAGGCACGGTGAAACCCCATGACTGAATTATGAAGTCTAATTTCAGAATTTTCCACTCTTACCCTCATTAGGGGACAGAAATATGGAAGTGGAAGAATATCAGATAAAGATGAACTTTGAGTGATTAAAACAAGTCACTGAGTACGTAAGAAAAGCTCGAGGGCAGGGGGAGAAACTACGCCTAACCCGCACAAGCCTTGCGGGCAAGAAACCTCTCCGCCACTTGAACACCGCTTTGTAAGAGTTTCTGTTGCTGTCACTGCTCCGCTCCCCTCCCACACCTGCGTGTCCCAGCTCTCCACTCTGACCGGGGACCGAGTCCAACCACCCCGCTGACTGACGGAATTCTGCCCACCCGCCCCAGCGCAAAGCCTCTTCTGCCACGGCCCTGCTATTCCACTGCTCCCCGACTCCCACCCGCCTGCCCAGGGCCCTGCTTCGAGTCCCCGTCAGGATTTCCTCCTGCTTTCCCCTCTCCCTCCTGGAGGCCACGCATCTGTTGCTGGCAGATCTCCAGCACCGCTGCAACTGTCGTCACAGCAGGCCGAACCCTCAGCGACCGGGAAAACACCTCCTCGCAAACTTTGCTGCTGCATGAAGTCACGCTGCGGAGCACCGCGTGTTCTCTCACTCTGACAGCACAAGCTGCGCTGCTCAGCGCTCTGGACACCGAACAGCAGGGCCCTGGCAGAGCAGCGTGAGCAGCTCCGCCGGCGCTGGCCTGCTCTAACCTTGGCACGCCTGCTTTAGTCCTGCACAACGTCTAGTCAAACTGCGCTTGCCAGTGTCGCAGAGATTAACAGAAACAACAGAATTAGTAATTCCATATTCACTGCAGAGACTCCACACTGTCAGGAAATACAGTATTAAACGGAGGCACAACTGATTTGCAGGATGAGAGAGCGCCTTTAACAATAATCTCAATGTAAGGCACTGCTGACCTGCGTATTGAAATTCATGAGTTAGACATAAAAGTGTCACATGACTGTGTGCCTAAAGATCATAATAACATACACTCTTATCCTTCCCCCAACACATCTAGAAAGACACTAAAAGCTGCAAGTATTAGATGTGGATGCACAGAAAAACACTGCAGTAGAAATAACATTATGATAAATAATGCTACAGGAACAGGACACTATTCAGTTCTTGTTACACTGCCACCAAAATCAGATTGGCAAAACGCTGGTGAGGAGCAAAGTTATGAATACTCGTTCCAAAATGGTTGCATTTCCGAAGGAAAAAGTATTTCTGGACTGTGAGCTCAAGTCACACATCCAAGATCAAATTTATGGCTCTTAAAAACACACACAGAGGTGCAGAGGGGAAAGACCACACTGAAAGTTTGAGATTGCCACCCTCGGCTCACAGCACCCTCTCCCACCACGCCAGTGTTGCTCTGGACTGAATTAACGCTTTCTTATCATAGAATCACAGGCTGGAAAAGACCTCCAAGATCATCCAGTCCAGCCGTCACCCCAACACCCCCAGGCCTGCTAAACCATGTCCCCAAGTGCCACATTCACACGGTTTTTGAACCCCTCCAGGGATGGGGACTCCACTGCCCTGGGCAGCCTGGGCCAACGCC
>Ga0181612_124858_pt1 | contig 17206 bp, 14 predicted proteins | sample HoacroProtozoa21_FD_119630 | JGI IMG/M metagenome (GOLD analysis project Ga0181612, IMG submission 119630) | Hoatzin crop microbial communities from Cojedes, Venezuel. Combined Assembly of Gp0051906, Gp0051904, Gp0051908
GCTGAGGGTGCAGCCCTGCAGCTGAGCATCAAAAGCCATCCATGAACTTTGCGCTTCCTGATCAGTTTCAAAATGACCATCCTGATGTCTCAGCTTTGCAACAACCCGTGTCTCCCAACACTCACTCTCCCACCCATCAGGGCAGGGTCTCCTGCTGGGGCTGTGTCCCATGGGGGGAAGGACCACACTCTGCTATGGCACGGAGCATCACTGACAGTGATCTCGAAAGCCTCTGCAAAGAGGACAAACTGTTTGTGAAATGGAACAAAATACACATGCCTAGTTTTCACATCAGCTTATGAGAGTCCCCAAAGCTCCACAGTAATTTCAGGCACTTAGCAGGACTTGTCCTTCCAAAGCACTTAGGTTTTATACTCTGACCCCTCAGGGAGATGTGAAATGAAATACCAAAGCAGAATTATGTGTTTCATAGACTGTCTGGGACATCGGCAGGTACCTACCAGGGCCTCATCCAGCGCCTCTGATGGGAGGGAAAACCTCCCCATCTTGCTAAGCCTCGTCTTTCAAGCTCCCTCCCTGGAGGAGCCAGTCCTTTCTCGGGATGATCTCGAGATCACCCCTGCTACTGCTTCATTTTTTCTTTTCACTGAGGATGTTCCCTGTTGGCTGCCAGGCTGAAAATCACTAGAAGTAGGTAGTTTTGTTGTTAATTCCTCCTTGCCCTTTGCATGGGGCGGGGGGGGGTGATGGCTCTTTGATGTTCTTCCAGCTTTCCAGAAACAAGCTTTTACTGTGTTAGGACTGGGGGACTAACCCCTATTGGCGTATTTAGCCTCAGATGCTGCTGTAAACCAGAAAGGGATTTCTGCAGTGTCACAAATGCATCTCTTGCCATCAGACTAAACAAAATCAGACACCAGGTGCCTAGCCCCACATTGTGTGACCTTGTACCGCATTGAAGGCATGTCCAGCAGACACTGGCTACCTCTGGCAGCACGAGGTCCTTGCCCACAGAGGTCAGCCAGCAGTTTCAAGATACATCTTGCAATAGATATTGCAGGCAAGCCAGGAGCCTGCAGCCCGCTTTGCCTATGCTGCCACTGTCCTGTTGCTGGCCTGAGACAGCTGATGGGGAGAGGCAGTGGAAGGACAGACTGCAAACAGTGTGGGTCTGGAGCACCCCAGTTCAAAAGGAGGGTTTTCTACAGGGCACAAACCTGGTGTAACGTGAGACTAAAGTTCCTAAACATCATCTTAAAGTTGCTCCTAAAATTCTCCTATGTCTGTCTTCTCTTCTGCCCCAGCAACCAAAGCCCATACCCCCTCAACTAGCATTTTTCATGACTTCAGAGAAAGCAAAAGGGACAGGAATAAGTGTGCAAGGTCAGCACCTAGATCGCACAGTTTTTCACTGCTCCAAAAAGCCAGAGAAAAGGGGTATCTGTCAGACCCTGGCTGGTGTTTCTTCCCTGGCTCAGTTCTGGAAAGCAGTTCAAATCTTCATAAACATAGGTATTAGCTCAAAGTGCTTGTCCATAGCTTCTGAAATCCCTGCAAATCCCTCTTTTGCCCTAAAACAATCCAAACCCTCAGGAGCTGCAAAGCGTTTGCTCCTTTGTCCGAGTTGTGCTTATTTCTACTTAAATGGGAAATTCAGCCCAGAGTGTTTCTGAGGGCTCTGGATTTCTGATAGTAGCCCTGGTGATAAAATTATCCCTGCATATAAAATTATGTCTTGGTTAAAGTGGAGTTAAAAACAATTATATACAGTATTTTCCATGGGACCTGAAGTACTTGAGATTTTTTAAAGGCAGCTTGTAAAACCAGCATGTTGCTTTTCTAGGACAAGCCTGTCCTGGATAAAGCTTGGGCCATGAGCAGCAGACTGCAGTTTTTTCTGGCTCCGAGAACCTAGTGTGGAAGCACTGGGCATATACTTAAAAAGACGCAGCCGAGGGCGGCTGGATGAGTCCCATCTGGAGCTCCACAGCTCCTCTGAAAAGTGTGTCAAAAGGGGTCTGGCGTGCAGGGGAAATGAGAACATGTGGCAGATTACTGCACATGAAACCAGCCGCCCCAACAGCAGCCCGGTATGCAACCCGAACGCCGCACCCGGGGTGCAGCAGGGTCCTGCTCAATTTGTCATTTGCTACCTTACAAAGCAAGGTAGGAGCAGACTAGCCTTGCATAAATTTCCATCTGCAGCATCCATCAGTCTCCCAGGTCCTATCCCATGGGAAGACCCATGCTGGGTGTTGGAAGACCACATGCGTAGCAGGAGAGCTGCATGCAAAGATGGCAATGTTGCTCTGAGGCTGCATTTGCTTCAAGCTTGTGTGATCTGGCCAAGGGTCTCGGGGTCCCCGCGGTTTCGGCTGTTGTCTCATCATCTAGCCCATGCTGTTCCCTTTGCTATGCAAGCTGGCTGTCTTGCTGGCTCATTTGCATGTGGGTGGGTGCTGGGAATTCAGTGCTGTCAAACCAAAATCAAGTGGTTCCTCTCTTCATAGTCACAAGGGGATTTGGGATTTCCTGCTAACTCAGGGTCCTTTGGGTTCACGTTGTTGTATGTTCTGTGCAGGGCCTGGGAAGTCTCTCATGCATGTGGCGAAACATGGCCAAGAAGTACTCTCCTGGTAGATGCTGCACGGCTGAATGGTGAGTCAGCTGTGGCTTTTTTCACACAGAACACAGTCATTGCCACATCCCAGGAGCTGTCTCATCCATTTGATGGCAGACCACTGCGTGGGTATTCTGGTAGACTCGGTCTGGCTGCTAGATGGGTACCACCCAAGCATGGAAGGCAGAAAGTGTGCTATCTGGGAAGCTTTTCTGTGTCCTCTTTGGTGCAGGGGAGGGAATTTGAAAGAGAAGGCAATTTGGTGTGAGAAACTGTAACACATCAATGTCTGGCCTGCATAGCAAAGACAGATGTGACTGTGTCATATCTGCATGGGGTCAGGGAGGCACCACACAATTCAAACCCTTCTGCTCTGAAATCAGAAAAATCGGTTTATGATTGCGTTGTTCCTAGTCTACAAGTCATGCCAGAAGATACTGAAAACACTCTGATTGACAAAGGTACTTGTTGCCTGTGATGTCTGGTGGGTTATTAGGTAAAGAAAAGGGCTAGAAAAATATTACAGGAGCTATTTCGCTGGCAGGGCATTGCAAAACAAAGAAAATAAGAGTTTGCCCAAGACCATAACTCAAGGCTGCAGGAGATGTAGGAATCAAACCTCTCTCCCTTGATTCCACTGTGCAAGAGATTCTGTGAAAACCACCCTGAGTGCACAGGCAAAGGCAGTCATGCATAGAAAAGTCAAGCTCCTGTTCAGACACACTTCTGGCATAATGTTTTCTTCCTCTGTTGTGCATGGAGCATGTGAGCACCCTACTGAGGCACCTATACTGGCTGAACCCTGCACATCACTGCCTTTTATAAGCCTTTTTTGGGGGTATTAATTTCCCATAGTTTGAGCTATCTTCAGTGAAGGCACCTTAGTCTAAGCTAATAATTTAGGACTTCTTCACAGTATGGGCAAAAATTAAGCACGTCTGGAGTAAAATTAACCAGAACCGTATCAGACAAGTTAGAGGGTGACAAACTGGTCCATACAGGTCCCACTTCTCTCTACCGGTTATAAGGGGAGTCGTGGTGGCTGTTTCAGAAGTCCATGGCTCCTTACGATCCCAAGAGTAGACACTACGGTTCAGTTCTTGTATAGTGTTATCATGTATTTTTGTGCAATTTTTTGTAAGCTTAGATAGTTGAATCAAGCCTGTGACCACTGTGTCTCCAGTTTTCTTATAGTCCATTGATTTTGATAGCCAAATTAGAAGCATGTGTTCACTATCAAGTTGCAAAATTGGAACTGAAGTACTCGGTTGACCCACAAACACTATTTTTTTTGTTGCACTTAAACTGCTGATTGATTGTTAGCCACTGGATAGAACATATGTGCTGCATTACTAAAAATAGATTTATTACTTTGCACATTTTTCTCCAGGAAATTTTCATTAAAACGGTCCAAAAAGTCCCTTTAATTCTGTTGGAACAATTGAAATATATTGTTATATGTTATATAATCATTCAATGAATAGGAGCCTGATAGTTTTTACTGATACACTGGGACAAATCTAGTCAGCAAGTGATTTTAATAAGTTGTTATAAGGAACTCACTGCTGAATTGAAAATTATTTTTCTATCTGAATATTTTTGTTAATCTTCTTTCCCAGTCTGGATGGTTTCTACCAGAATTAGGTCTATGTCGCGAAGTAGACACCAGTTCTGGCTTCAAAGTTGGCCTACATGTTGTGATGAGTTCTATAATTGAATGTGAGCCAGTAATACACCCTTGCAGCCACGAAGGCCAACAGCATCTTGGGCTGTAATAAGAGTAGTGCTTCTGAGCAGGTCAAGGGAGGTGATCTTTCCCCTCTGCTCAGCTCTGTAGTGCTGTGTCCAGTGTTGGGGTCCCCAGGACAAGAGAGAGATGGACATACTGGAGAAGGTCCAATGAAGGGCCATCAAGATGATGAAGGGATTGGAGCATCTCTCACACAGGGAGAGGCTGTGGGAGCTGGGACTGTTCAGACTGGAGAAGTCTCAGGAGATCTTATCCATGTGTATAATTACCTGATGGGAAGTAATGAAGAAGCGTTGTCCAGAGACAGGACAAGAGGTAACAGACACAAAGTGAAACACATGAAACTCCACCTGAAGACAAGGAAACAATTTTTTTTACTGTGAATCACAGAATCACAGAATGGTGAGGGTGGTCAGATGCTGGAACTGGTTGCCCAGAGATATTGTGTGGTCTCCATTTGTAGAGATGTTCAAAACCCAACTGGACACTGTCCTGGGGAGCCTGATTGGGCTGACCCTGCTTGAGGTGGTGGCTTGGACTGGACGATCTGCAGAGGTGCCTGGCAGCCTCAATCATTCAGCCATGATTCTGCTGGTCCCCATTTCACCAGAAGCAACAGAAAGTGATCTGCTCTGCCTCCCTGCAGAGTCCCGGGCTAATCAGGGTTTCAGAGTATTCAGAGTATTCTGCAATTCCAAGGCTTTACATGAAGTAGAGAAAAATTAAAGAGGTATCTTCTCCCCTCTTTCATGTATCACCTTGGATCAGAAGGGACTCAGAAAGCATGGGGTAAGGTTTATAAACTCTGAGATGGTTCCTGACTTATTTCAAGGGAATCCTGCTGGATTTGGGACTGCCCTTGCACTGGGAGCTGGGCCCCCATTGCTTACTAGCTCCCAAGCTATAGCTGGGGACAATGGAGGAGCAGTCAAGGAGCAGCATGGTTTTTGTCTGTGTGAAAGAGAAACAGCTTACAGAAAGTACAACAACTTGTGCTGATTTTGCTGCTTAGTCATACTGCAGTAACTGTAACTTGGCAGCTGGTCTTACCCTGTTCCTTGCAAATGTTTCCATTTATGGCTGGGATTTTTATTTCCCTTTGACTCCAATCGCCACACAGATGGAAAGTCTCCAAAAGGGGAGGCCACAGTTTATATCAGGAGAAACCAGCTGTGTGTATTCATACCTCGCATTTCAAATATCTCTTACAGGAGAACACCACCCAGGATGCTCAAGGGATTCAGGATTCGTTAGGGATCATTTTGGCTGGAAGCTGGTGCTGTGCCTGTCTGCTGGCAGGCGCACAGAAGTCATGGTGGTTGTCAATATTTTCCTTGCCCAGGGCTCAGATACGCTGTAAAGGGGAAAGATGAAGCCGTTTGACCTGGTTGTCCCTGTTAGCAGCTGGGTGCCGTGCCTCGTCCTGCCAGGGACACAGCAGAAGGGGTGAAAACGTGAGCAGGAGGTGCTGGAGACCCTCGGGGCTGTGCCTGTCCTCTTCCCAGAGCCATAGCTTCTGAATGCTCCGTGCTGGCCTCCCGGAAGAGAGGATCCGGTTGCAGAGAGACACAGCATATGGGATCCAGGTTCCCTCCATGCATTACAGATGTGCGGGTTTACAATGCACTGCGCTCCAGCAAGCCTACAGCAAAAAGTATTCCTGGTTTATGAAGAGCTTTAGGGCAGACAAAGCAGAGTCACGAGCTGGAAGAGGAATGCGCCTGCTGTGAGCTTATTGTCATAGCTGGAGCTGGAGCCTCTGCAGGAATGGCACCAGGATGCTGCAACCCCGTCTTGCTCTTGCGCTTTGCCTGGCTTGCTGGTTCCCCATCTCCTGCTCACATGGATAACATGGAGCAGTGGGCTGAGAACAATTGAGGAAGAAAAAAATTCCTCACCCAGGGCACCAGATCAGAAAAATAACTGGTCTTGCATTTAAGGCCAGGTTTCAGCAAGGCACTGAAGATGCTGTATTGTTGCTCTCGCTCCATGTAGTTTTGTGGAAATTAAGTGTGTGGCTTGGTGAAACCTGGACTGAGCAGCCAGAGGTGGCTGCAGGTGGAATGGGGCTTCCCTCATCCCCCCTGGAAAGGCAGAAAGGGTGCAGAGACTGGAGCACTGACTTGGCAGCTGCCTCATGTTATGGATAACATGTCTGAATCGTTTCCTTTCAAATGTTTGGCTGGGTTCTGGGTGTTCTGTAGAAACCCGTGATTCCAGGAGAAATCTTTTGAAAAGAGAGCATCAATTTTTCCAGCCAAAAAAGCCTAATCTTTGACATAGCCGATTCCTCCACAATCAAAGCTTTCAGCTCCCATGAGCAAGGAGCCACCACGGGAAGAACAAGCGTGTTGTTATTGCCCTGCCCTGCTGATGAAGTCCTGTCTGCAGCTCTTGGCTTTCTGGCCTGTGTTATGACGAGGCTTCAAGACAGGAAGATGGGAGCCATTTAAAACCGTCACATCATGGCGTAGCATCCCTCAGCCCATGTCTTGGGATGCAAAGAGTATATGCGTTATCCCATTCTCAAGAGCTCGTCTCATACCCAGTCCTTTCTTCACCTGGGCAGGGAGAAGAATGGGAGAGATGTGTGGGGCTAGGGGAGACCACATAGCGCTCTTTCTGGGTGGGAAGGCAATTAGGTAGACCTAGGACAGGTCCTGCTCCAGACAGGACTGATCAAGGGGTGACATGGTATACGTGTTTAAACTTAGAACCCTCTTAATTTTGGTGTTCGGTGGGGTGAAGGGGATTGTTCTATCGAGTGCATGGACACAGTGTTATCACGTCCATCCGATTTGTCTGGGAGGAAGGGTAGAGTTTGTAGCATGTGTTTGTTAAGGCTGTGATGATTTTAAAAGTGAATGTGTAGTCATAATGAGTATATATTCAAATGATGGCTCTTAAATACACGTTCTCCTGAAAAGTGGGCTCTGGGACACATGAAAGCAGCACCATGTTCTTGCTCTCCCTGAAAGCAGGACTCTTAAGTCAGCATGACGCTATTGAAACTGGGGCTGGTGCTGCTGACTGATCACAGCAGCTCAGAGATAGCAAACCAGATCTGTAATCTTTAGTGGCATTTCTGGTTCAGGTCCTCTCTGGTGTGCTCCGTACCAGCCCGTGCCCACCCCTGCTCTTGCTGCTGGCGGGCAGGGAGTCCACACAGGTTTTCTCTGGCAGCTGCAGCATCTACAACCAAGGCTGCAGAGGGGCCAAGGTAGACCTGGCACTCCTGTGGTCCCACACCTCTTCGCAAAGGTTTCCACAGCAAAACCCCGGACCGGAGGCAAGCTTGCTGTTTGCTCACGGAGACGAAACACGACAGAGGCTTTGCCAAAACCAACTGCTGCCTGCTGTCTCATGTTGCCAGACGCTGCCAGCCCCCTGTCCTCCCGCAAGGAGATGTCTGTTCACTGCGGTCTCTCGATGGGATCCATGTGTTCTTGAAGACAGGCCTGGGGAACTTAATTGTCCCTGGTCTGGGGTTTTCTATCAAGCACTCCTACAGCCTTCAATTATCTGGATTCCCAGAAGGGATGTGGGAGGCTGATTTCCCCACAGGGTTTCCAGTGGCTCCTGCAAGCCCTTCCTTTCCAGCATCCTTTCTCATCATGCCTGTCCTTGTTCCTCCTGAGGGTGGGCTATGCCAGATCATATCTTGATCAGAGGCACAACTTTTACTTTTTCAAGTGCGACAGAGATGTGCTAAGCAGGCAGGACGTTGATTCTGCCTTCATGAGGCAGCGAGGTGTGCAAACATGAGCATTTCAGGATGCTCACGTTTGCCTGGTCTCATACACGGTTCAGCTGTTCAGCCTGGAAACGGTGAGCCTGTCACAATCACCACCATGCTTTCAGGATAGGCGCAAACAACATACTTCATTCCTTTGTGGCAGGGCACATTTTTTATGTGGTTATACTAGTTATCCTGTTGTGTGAAGAGGCACTTCCCCACTACTCAGGCAAGCAATGTCAACCATTCCAGGATCCTGTAGACTGCCAGAGCCATGCAGGGGAAACCTTTATGTAAAATGAAAGTCTGGTTTCTGTGCCCAAGAAGATAATTGTAAAAGAAAAAAGATAAGGCATGATTTCTTGCTCATTTCTGCTTCTCTTTATATTTTTATCTTTGTAGGTAGAGCCGTTGGAGTCTGGATGGATGGAGGACAGAAGGGAGGGTGAAGAACTGTATGTAAAACAGTGAGTACATGCCTTCACTTTCATCTCCCCAGTGATATTTCTGTTTATCACACACTGAAGCTGGAAAATCTCAAGCCTCTTTGGACTGGAGATAGGCATTCGAGTTCCACTAGCAGTCTTAAGGAAAAGCAGTATAAATGTAAGATTTTATTTATTGTGATCAAAATTGTTTCATTTGATGTTGGAGATTGGGCTCACATTAATGCTCATATGGAGAGCACAGACTTTCAGTTACCCTGGGAAAAGGATATGTCACATCCCTGGCAAAAATATTTTAACTTCCTTGTGATCCTGATCTCTCGGGCTGATCTAATGTGCCATCAAAAAAGAATCCAAGGAAGGATGGAATATTACCCTCCTTCTGGACCTCTGTATTGCTAACTTGCTCTTCAGCATGCTTGCTTGTTTTATCTCAGAGGAATACAAGTTAATAATGCAGCATATTTTTTGGTTTGGGTTTCTTTTCTTTGCTTTTCTTTGTAGGAGGACCTTTGAAATCAACTCAGATAAGAATCTTTTTCTTAACACTGATTATATATCTAATTATATCACATGTCTTACATGCCCATAACTCCTGTTTAAACACCATTTTCCTTGTCAGTAATAGCAGGTTCGCCTGACGGTAAAGGGGAATATTATTGCAATGTTGTATTTGGCCAAAAGGACACTTCACTACAGAATTATACATTTCCTGAGTGTCAATCTGTAGCTACACATGCAACAAGGGCCTCTAACGTTTTGTGTTAGAGCAAAAACTCGAGCATGTGCGTAAGAGAAGGGGAGGTGTTAAGCATCGTGCCAAAAGCAGCCCAGAAATGCTCTGCTGTACGTGACCTGGGGAGCTGGGCTGAAGTGCTGTACAGGGTTCCCTGGACTCACATCAAATATGTGAACAGCAGCAGCCATCGAGCAGTGGAAAAGCTCTGCAATCTGAGGAACAGCAGCTGGGTGGTTGCCCACCACACTCCCCGGAACAGGGATGTTCAGAGGGCAGGGCAGCTCCCCGCAGCCTCTACACCAGTGGGGAAAGCAGGTCCCAGGATGGCTCAGCACATAAAGTCAGTCCAAGGAGGGCTTGAGACATGCTGGGCTTTTGCTTTGTGACTTGATGGCTGAGGTGGGCTCAGATTTCAGAGGTCTCTATCGCTACATTTCAGAGGCACGTATGTGTGCCTGTGGCATACACTGTTAGCAAAAATTGAATTAGCGGCAAAATTTTGTTTTTGCAAATTATTACAATTGCAAATTTGTGAAATATTTTTCAGATCATTGTTACATTAACCTGTGACAAATTTGGCCTTGCATTCATGTCATGAAAGGGGGTCACAAGGGAAACCCTTGCTCCAGGACTGCACTCACCTTCCAGAGAGTTTGGAGGCAATGTTGTTAGTGAGTAGCTAGATACACTTCCTTACCACTGTGGAAACTCCAGAAGATATTACTGTTCAGTCTTACCCATTGCTGTCGTTTACCTGTGCAGTGTCTTTTGCCTATCAATCCACTGATTCATGCCAGCATCATCAGATTCTCTTCTAGACCCTTGTTGGCCTCCTTGCTGCCTGCATCCTAAAGGCCCTGTGGTTTGGGGAGGTAGAGATTGTATTTCCTTTAACCTCTGTAAGATAAAAATTAAAAGCTTGCTGTGTAGTTAGAGAGAGACTCAAGGGAAGGTTTTTCAGCAGTTTTGTGCTCCTAGAAGGCAAGGCAAGCCTCTTGTAGATGGTGTTAGAGGTACCGCAGCCGCTGCGCCGGCACAGGGCTATGCTGGCAGACCTTACCTGCTGCCTTCAGCGTTGACCTGGGATAATATTTGACTGCTGCACTATTGCAGCCATGTGCTAAAGCATGCCAAGGGAGGACAGCCAAGATCACTTCTCAGACTCCTGGGGGTTTGTGAGGATTAGGGCTTTTCAAGAAGCTAAACTTCATGCTTTCTCTTGGTGAGCACCTTTAGTTACAAGTTGCAAACTTGGAGTCACAGGTTTTCATTTAGGACCTGAATCACAGGTCCCTAAAGCCAGTAAAAGGCCTCTCACTGGCTTCAGAGGGTTTTTTTTGCATTTCGTTTCTAATTCCTTTTTACTGGTCCTGTGGAAATGGGAATCACACATAATCTCTCCCAAGGATTCAGCTCCATACACGGGCTGATGTTGGAAACATTTGTTTAAGACCCGAAGGCAGGCGAACAGTGTGGTTACAGAGAGGCAAAGCTGGGATTAAAGGCAAGATTAGCATTTCAAATAAATCAGCTCAGTTGCTGAGCCATAGTGGGTCCTTGCCAGGCCACCAGACTCCTGAGGGAAGTCACTCCAACCAGGGCCAGCCTGCTCCTAGCCCAGCAGCCCACGCTCCTGTACCCCCACATTCAGAGGAAAGGCTTTTTTTCCTATCTGATCCCTTTCAGCCCCCTCTTTTCCCAGGATAAGTCACTAATTGATTCCTTTCCTTTCTATTTATACCCATTAGTCATTGCAAAAGTGTCCCCCCGTAGATTTATGGTTCAATATAATGAGTATGTCTTGAGGGAATATTATTCATACAGTTAGCCGAAATCTAAGAGACAAAGTCTATATTTTATTTGTAACCTTAGCCAGAGTAGTCATTTCAGGGGGAAGCAGTACCTCCAGGCTCCAGCAGTGAAAAAAGCAAATGTTTAAATAGAAGTTCATCAGCAGAAGGAAACTGAAATCTCTTTCTTAAGTCTGTACATGGCGTTAAGGATCATGGGTGGGGCGGGATGTGACTAAGTTAAAAAATGTACATTTTTTTGAACCATCACTGGTAGAAGGCTGGGGAGGTGAATGAGGTTTCCTCTATAAACTATGTGGTTTTTTTCTCTTAATTTCATGGAAACACTACTGCAAGTTTTTCCTTCTCGTTTCTCTGGTGACAAGAAAATAAAACAAATGCAGCTGGGTCATTCTGCTCTCACTGTATTTCACCACACAGCCCCAAAGACACAAACCGTGTGTTTTAACTCTTTTGCTACCCTGGGCTACGAAACCAAAGATCTTTTGACATCTCCACAGAGATAGCTTGGGATTATCCAGCATGTACTGCGGACCACAGAGGCACCAGCTGCCTCTCCGAGGTCCTGCCTTGCCAGGGAGCTGGAATGCAATTGCTTCACTACGCAAAGGCTCTTCCCAATGAGTCAATGAGTTTTGGAACTCATCTGCCTTGACTGGCTGCTTGGAAAAACTGTGCTGTAAGAGATGAAAGTATCAAAAGGCAAGGATTGTGAAACTGGTAAAAGGGGAAGTATTCTGGGAAAAAGGGTTTCAGACCATCTTTACCCTACTCTCTCTGCCCTTCGTCCACCTATTTTTTGCTTGCTTGTTTCACGTATGATCTTGTGTTGCTGTTGCCTGGCCCCTCTGGGACCACCCCAGGCACCCTCATTCCCCTGGTATTAAAATGTGTGAGATGGCTCTTCCACCCGCTGCATGGCTGCGAGGAGACACAGAAATGGTCAGCTGGAAGACCTGGGAGGAAGCAGCTTCAGAAGTGGTGAGCCGTCCGGGCACTGTAGCATAGCTGACTCTACACAACAAGCCCGGACTGAGGAACCAAAGGTAAAATATTAACAAGTTCATAAGTATGGCCTCAATTTCAAAAAGACAAACTTCAAAGACCTAAAGAAATTGTGCAGCAAGAGAGGCTTGGCACAGGAGCCTTGGAGCATCCCTGTTGTTTCTTCAACCCACTGTACTCAAACTGATCTTGTGAAGTGAGGTCTTGAGCAGAGGGGAAATAAAACTTGAAGCAAGGGTATCTGCACCAGTGAGGTCTAAACGAACGCTTCAGGAGGATTATTAGAAATGATGGGGAAGCAGGCTCATGGCTGGCTGTGGGAGCAAAGCCTTGGCAAGGGGTAACCTGCGGCTGGGACAGAGAGCCAGGAGCACGCCATTCCCTTGGGTGGTCTCTCACTACAAAACCTCTGCTGCGCAGAGCAGAACAAAAAGGAGCCCTCGGCCCAGCACCAAAAGCATGCTGCATCACGCTAACGCCCCACTGGTGGCATTAAGGGTGACCCCTGTGAGCTTCTCTGGAGTCTGTGCAGCATGGGACTGCCACCTCCATTTCTGGCCGCTAGTTTTCTCACCACTGTATCTAAACATCATAGAGTCTCTGGGATATCATCATCCTCTAAGGATCTTGAGCTCTGGTGAAAAAACACAAGGTCACAGATACAGGCCTGCATCTGGCAAGGCTTCAGTAATGCTGTAGGTTGGGAAATCCTTGGGACTGTTTAAAATAAAACTCTAGAAACTCCAAACAGGACTTCCTCATATGTTAGCAAACAACAATTTATGAGCACAAAAATACTGTATATAAAAACGAGGTGCTCAATAAACAAGAACTGCAATAACATAGGGGAGTTTAAAGTTAACACCAGTATATTCAAATAGGAAAAAGTATGCAAAGCCTCAAATTGCACTGTGTGTTCGTGATGACTTTCTAAACATCCTGGAGCAGTTGGCTTTAATGACCTAAATCCCAGGAAATGCTGCGAAAATATGGTATCAAATGAACATTCGCTTTTTCTTCAGAAAGATTCCCCTTTGTGTCTCATTTTACCACAACCAAGGAATGCCAAACACAGTGGGGACTGTTGCTCACTGGGTTAACAGGGTGAGCATTGACCCAGTTTAATATAGAAAAAGAAATGTTTTTTCTTCTTTTGTTTCTTTAATAGATGTTATCTCCTGGGCACTGGTAAGGATGAGCAAGATCCTCCAGGAATGCCTCAGAGCCAGCCAAGCCTGCACCCAGTGTCCGCACAAAGGGTGGTGAAGATCGGACAGTGGACCAGCACAGGTGTTGTTGCAGTAGGTATCTGCTGCAGACCACCTGATGAAGAAGAGGAGGTGGATGAAGTTTTCTTTAGGCATTCGGAGGAATACTTACAGCCACAGGTCTGGGTACTTGTGAGTGTATTTAACCACCTCGCTATCTGCTAGGAGAGCAGTATGGCTGGGCATGACCACCACAAGAGGTTTCTGTAATGGTTCAAAGGCAATTTCATGATGGAGGTGGTGAATGAACCGACTAGGGGAGATGCTCGTTTGGGCCCACTACTCAAACACAGGGAAGAACTGGCTGCAAATGAGAAGGTTGGAGGCAGCCTTGTCTGCAGGGACTACAAGACTGTGCCACTTAAGGTGTTGAGGGAAGTCAGCAAGGCTTGCTGCATTCTGCTGTTCAGCAGAATTACAACCCTGAACCTCAGAGGAGCAGGGGTTTGTTTGCTGGGAGGGAGGAATACAAACGCATTGTACGAACTGAGTTAGGAAGCAAGAATTTCAGAAAAAGGCAACTACAAAAGGGTGTAAAATCCATCCTTCCACTTGTCGTCAGTGAAAATGCTGAGATTATCAGCTGCGCACTTACAAATATTTTCATTGTTTTCACTAAGCACTTAAATAATCTTGGCCTTGTTTCTGGTGCTTTTCACTTATTTAGAAAACAAGACGCTTGGAGACCACTGTGTAATCTCAGAATTACATGAATGGTGTGCAATTGTAGACAGACACAAAGAAATTACAGTAGCTTTTTTCCAGAGAACCACAGCAGTACCATAAAGCTGTTTCAGATGTATGTATGTGATTTAAAAGTAGGAGATTGCATTTTATTGGGGGCTACAAGTCAGATGTAAAAAAAAAAAAAAGGCAGCTATGCAGTTTATAAAGTAACAACTAAACACACCGTAAATCACATCTAAGTCTAGCCAGCCGTGCTTGACTGACTCCCTTACTTCAAACTCTACACAGAGCTACAAAGGAGAGCAGAAAATCAAGCCGTTTTTTCCTTCTTTCTTTCTACTCTTCATCTACCTCCATTTCCTCTCTCTCCATTTTAAAGGTAATAGAACACTAAATATCTGTCCAGTATATACTGTGTTCTGTGAGTAGCAATAACTGTATGCAGGTCAGACACACAGGGGATGAGCAACTAATCCATGTCCACGCACATTCTCTGCAAAAGTCTTTCCATGAGATTTGCAGTTCCACTGAAAGGAGAAAAAAAGGAAGGCAATCAATTGAGGATTAGGAAGAGGAGCCAAAGAGAGGACAGAGCTAGTGGATGAGGCTCCCATGAGTGAAACGGAGTGATTCCTCACCTGGATGGACCTCCATGTATGTATATATACATATATATAAAAAGCACTATGTGTAAAAGAGGATCACTGCGTAAAGAAAGAAATGTCTTTGCCCATCTCGAATCCCCTTACAAAAAAATAAGAAGATGCTAGATAAAACTTTGGTACTGTCTCAAGAAGTTCCTGCCCCACGTCCATTTTCCTCTAGAGCTTCCTACTTTCTCGTCCAAATCACAAGAACAAAAACTCAATTACAGAGAACTAGCTCAGGCCTTTAATGCCACCAGTTTTAAAAGAAGATTATTAAAAAGCCCAACAAATCCTAAAAAAAGCAGCATCTGGTTTTGAGGTTATTTTGTCCGGATTTTTATGTAAGCAAGACTTACTACCACTTCAGTGTGCCTGTGTGTCAGACCACCCCAACATAAGAGATGAACTCACCAGATGTGGCCATCTATGACAGAGGTGTGAAGCTAATATTCCTACAAATGTCACGAAAATGGATGCCTAGGTAGGTGATAAAGATGAAGTTAGTCTCTATTGTCGAGGGAAAGATTGCAATAGGGGGCTATTTTGTAAAATGTATGAGAATCTTCATGGGGATGAGGCATTCTGTCATGTCAAGCTGCAGGGAAAGGTTTTGATTTGATGTGAGAAAGTTCAAGAAGCATGCATAGAAAGTTAGAAGTCTGTAGGTCCTTTGGTCAAGAAACTGCAGGCAGAAGACAATGCTCACAAGTCTGTAAGAAGGAAGAGGGAGATATGGAGGTATGGTCCTGTGCTCTCCTCCTTTCTATGCTTTGGGCACTCAGCAGCAATGTGGGAGACAGATGTGCTCTCTAGTTGTTTGTGATAAGGCATCTCGCTGGAGAAACAGCTTCTGCAGGGGCAGATTCACCTAGAAATAGACATACTGAAGGTGGATTAGAAGTAGAATTGATGGGTACTCGGGGACCCAACAGAGCTTGGACACAGCAGCAAAGCAGGCAAAAGAAATGGCCTGGTATGTGGTGTGTTCACTGGGTTACTGGAAGGTGAGTGCTTTGCTTAGACATCTCATGTACTGTTTGGTTAATCTCTGTCCCCAGAAGCTGGATCCCACCTCTTCAATGAAGAGGCTCCAGAAGAAAAATGACTATTCCATTTAGAGCTGCAGGAGTGCCTCTGGAAAGGGATAGCCCCACAAAATCCTTTGCTCTTCCAAGGAATCATTGTTCTTGTTTCTCAGGTATGTTTATTCTTCAGCGTCCCTTTGCTCCAGAATGAGTCCTGCTTCTGTCACTGGGCTTTGAGATGAATGGGAAAACAGGCAAGTAAAATTCTAGCTTATGGCTTTGGTTCCTATAGACGCTGCTGGAGCATCGTAGAATCAGTTAGGTTGGAAAAGAGCTTGAAGATCACCGAGTCCAACCATAAATCTTACACTGCCAAGTGCACCAGAATACTCCTGGTGAAGATGCTAACACAGAAAATACTCCTGAAATGTACCTTTTTTAAGCACTAGCAGCTACAGAGAATTGGGTTTATTATTTTCACCTAGTAATTCAGATGTTTTTCGCAAACACAAGCAGCCTGAGCAACATGTTCCCGTAGATCAGGTCTGGTGGGTTAGCAGTTCACTCTCAGATGTCTTGAGATGAGTCCTTTGCTTTTGTAACTCCTTGGGAGTCAGCAGAGTGAAATAAGAGTTAAACTGGGTTTGCCCATTGCGATTACCTTGTCTGGCAGCTGTGGCCTGATTCTGGTCCCTTCACACTGTTCATTTACACAGGAGTTTAGAGACAAAGTCACAGCTCAAGGGATAACAGGCCATGTTCCTGAAAGTCAGTGCTGTTTTCCATATTTTGTTGGGAAATTTGTCCCTATTTTTCAATTCTCAGAGCTAAAAATGGCCTGTGAAATTAAAAATAGAAAAACCCAGTATCCCCCCAAAAAACCCAACCCAACAACAACAAAAAAAGCAAAAACGCAGAAACGAATCAATGGAAAGAGGTAATACTCAGACTTGGATGACTCTAAGCAAGACTTGGACATTTGCAAGGGCTAAGATGCAAGTTGCTTTTTTCTGAAATGTTCTTGTTTTATTTGTTCCACTCAGGACACGTTACTAGGATGGGAAGAGGAGGATGGGGCGGGGGGGGAAGAAAGAGGAACGTTATTTGATGGTATAAATATGTGGGGCAGCAATGCCAACCACGAAAAGAGGCCTCTCATCACGGAAAAAAAAAGGGAGACTTCTTCCAGCTTGTTTAAAGAAAAAAAAAAAAAAGCCTTCTGCTCCAAAGATGACAACCTCGCCCCAGCCCATCATCTGCCCTGGGAGGGAGGAGCCCGTCCCGAGGTGTCGGTAGACCCACAGTGACTCTCCGTGGACGTCTGGAGCTACTGCAAACGGGGTTTTGCCCGGTTTTGAAGGAGGAGGAACGCAGAAGGCAGTTCCAGCCTGCGAGGGAATAGAGGGACTGGGCAGGAGAAGGCTCTGCTGCTCCGGCCGCTGCTCCCCGCGCAGCCCGGCCACCCGCAGCCTGGAGCTCTCCCTCCGGATGCAGCACCCCGCCTGACACCA
>Ga0181612_178029_pt1 | contig 17205 bp, 7 predicted proteins | sample HoacroProtozoa21_FD_119630 | JGI IMG/M metagenome (GOLD analysis project Ga0181612, IMG submission 119630) | Hoatzin crop microbial communities from Cojedes, Venezuel. Combined Assembly of Gp0051906, Gp0051904, Gp0051908
AATGGTATCTAGTGTCCCTATCTAACCATACCATAGCCACACGTGTCCACAGTATAGCATTATTCCACAACTTTGTTCCCGTCTTTCTTTCCTCCACTCATTGCGAAATCATCCTCTTTTCAAAGAGCAACTGACCACTGCGAGGTCATTCCATCACCATATCAAGCTGTGTGCCATAAACAGCTACACTGTTGAGGATATAATGAAGCAGAATGCCCCTTTATGAGAATTTTTAATGCAGAGCAACCCCATCTTACACCAGTGATTACTCATTTACTGAACTCTAATTATTTTTTGAAAATTGCCACTTCAACCATTCAGAGATCAGCCTAGAATGCTGTGCTGAAAAGGGCTTTCATAACCTCTTTTACAAAGGGAATACATTTGAGGAATATCTTTGGGGAATACTTAAGAAACAAGTGAAATTCTAACTAGATCATATTACACAATTCTAAATTTAGAAACATTTAGTCTTTTCCCAAAGGGCCTTGAAACATCCAGTAATAGATATTACTAGCATTTCAGATGCACGCAGCTGGGGAGAGGAGGAAAATTTATTTCCACAGCTTCACAAAAGAAACAATTCAGAATACCAAATTTGAATGAGATCAAGATTAGTCTTCTGTCTCCAGTCAAAGAGGTCACCTAATTCGTTCTCCTGTCCTGTCATACAATCAGTTATTCCAACAGTATTAACAGCTAGATGTTTGTTCACTCAGTTCCAAAAACTCTGAAGATGCAGACTCATAATCTTTCCAATGATTTTCACCATCTATATTATCAGACAGGTTTCCTAACTTCTAATTTGAACATTCCTTGATGAAGTTTAAGCCCGTTATTCCTTGTTCTGTCAAAGATGGAGAAAGAAAAAGAACATTTTTATATTTTTGAGAGTTTTACATATTAGAAAACCATTACAATTTCTGTTCATAGTTTTTCTTTTTTCAAAGCAATCCCTTCATTAAATCTTTCTTTGCTGGTGCTGTTTTCTAGGTCTCCAATCACTCTCAAGGCTTTAGAAAAGTGGTTCAGAATTCTGAACTGAAATTGGGTGACCAGAACTGTAATTTGTTGTGTTGTAAACAAAGAGAAATAAAAATCAGCTAAAAAAAAAGAAACCATCTAAACGTCATTCTCAATGCGTCCTACTTCATAGGCATACTATGGTGACAGCTTTGCATCTAAAACAGCGACTGAAAAAAAAAAAAAAAGCAGAAATGTCCTGAAAATATTCAGAAATATCCTGAAATACATAATGATAGAACTAGCAGAGTTAACAAGCCAGTACAAAGCTGCCTAAAGTCAAGTCAGAAATAATTACTGGTTACAAAAAGCCTCGTTGACAGCATTTAACGCTGGTCCCTTGAATTATGAGAAGCGTGCCTTTAGGGCAGAATATATGTAATGCTTGAAAGTCAGGGGTATACTTCCAGTTGGCAGATTTAATAGCACACTTCCATGCTGTGCTCATTTTTATATTGTTAGTAAGCAACTTCTTGAGGAAATCACATTGCAGTCAATGTGCTCGTGTATGAATTTGTTCTTATCCACATCAGTTGGTAGAATAGCAAGCATACTAGAGCCAGGCATGTGGTTTCAGCTTAATGCCAATGCAAAACTGGGCCTTCCTGGTTTTAACTATACCTTTGGAAGGAATTCAGATACAAAACCCAAAGCATGTCTGATTTGAATACAGCAGCAAGTCATATGTAGCCAAGATTCTGCAACAGTACCTAAGAAACAGCAATTTCAGAACATGGTACATAAGAAGATGGCAAGCTTGGGTTAAACAGTTTGCAAGAGGGATTCGTTAATCTAGTCCTGATAGACAGAGTTTCTCCATGACTCTGCTGGATGACAACATGATGTAACCTAGAATATACAAACAATGGTACTACTGGTACTAATCCCAAATCATGCAGCTGAGAAGTGATGTGACCCATCAGAGTAGTGCATTTCATCATGAGCCTTTCTCCCCTTCCAGATTTAGTACAGGCCTTGGAAGATGCTGAGTAATTACTCGCAATTACTACTACCCTTTTCTCATTGCATCGCTGTTAAACTTTTTGCAGAAGAAGGTACAAATCTTGTCTGTGAACAGCTCTGTAGAAAACACTACTCAGAATTAAGTCTTATCACTAATTGTACATAAAGCTCAGATTAAAAGGTGTTTGCACTATATAATTACACATCAAAACAACCACTATTTGCAGTTGTAAACAGTAAAGTCTGATAACACACCTAAACAAAAATTGTTAGGCGGTAAACCCATTGAGGTTTTGCATGTAGACATAATAAATTGGTTGACATTAACCATATTCAAACAGAAAGAGAGCGCACAACGTCGATACAGCATCACCCTCATATACTGGCACATGTAAATACAGTCCCCTCTGATCTTCATTCAAAGGCAGTATCTCAGTTGAAACAGCACGCCCATGGCACATCACGTAGGGATTTTCCAAAGTATTTGTTAAGCAGCAGCATCTCAAACTTTTGCAAGCCAGGAAGAACACGGGAAGGAGACACAGAGGGGTATGAGACCACGGTTCAGAATGTTTCAGAATGCTTCAATCACAAGCTGCCTGCTGCCTTCTCAATGACAGCTTCCTCGGGCACGCTAATAACATTGTACTACTATTTTTTTTTTAAATGCATCTGTTCTCCACGCAAGTAGGGTGCCTAGGTCTCACAGAAAGCAAGCAGTAGTTGTCTGGCTTAAAATTGCTGTTTAGCTGGACTGCATTTCACAGATTTTTTTTTGTGGGCACTATTTTCAGAGCATACAGTACCAGGTTAAATATTCTGCCTTCTTTACAAATCCAACAGTATTTTGTCACCTCAATGTGGACCACTTTCTCAGGGCACAAAACAAAGAAACATTCAGTTTATGTATATTCCTGGATCTTTCTACCAGAGATGCCCTGTTCTGCACTTAGCAGGTATGTCAATGCCACTGAAATCTACAGCTCCTCACAACCGACTAAGCGACACTGCCCTAGAGGCTTCACATGTTGTATTCCAATTCACTAACAAATGCTGCTTGTTTTTTGAGAACCTGCCTGCAGCACTGCAATTGCTTCTGATTGCATTAAATGTTAGGGAAATTCTCCTTCAGGAATTTTAATTAACTGTTGGAGCCACAGGGCTAAAAAGCCCAGCATCAGAGCTGGGGAGAGGGAAACAAATAGGAATCATGTTTAAAAAGAACCTATAGCTAGTACTGGCATTAAGGGTTTCTGTTCTTTAGTTTGTTCTTGTGCTCTTTTCTGCTGAAGATCAAACATTCACGTGGGCAACACTTTTTCCTGCATCTGCAAAGTGACTTATCCTTGACAACTTCGCTAGACCACTAAAAATTCTCATTAGTATGGCACTTGCTTTTTCTTTAGCTCCTTTAGTCCCTTCTTGCTCTCCTCAAAATGTCCTTAGACAAAATGTTTCTCTTGCCATAAAGAAATTAACATGGAGCCACAGAAACAGAGGTATTAAACAGTATGTGGAGCCTTCATTGTACCGTCTACATCTCCAGATGGAAAAACTTAAAGTAGACAAATAGATGGGACAACTTGAAGGAACTCTGCTTTCCTGAACATCCCTTCCTCTGAAAGGATTTCCTTTCTCAAAGGTTTATTCTTCCACAAATATTTCTCTGATCTTCGTTTGAGTGCATATTCCAATTAGTCATAGCAATAAATAAGATATTATTTATTGGTAAGAAATAAGTAAAATCCCTATTCTTTTGATATAAAACTTTTCTACGAGACAATCCTTCTCATTTTAAGTTTAAATGTATGGAGTTTGCTTTTATTTTTGTGTCAAGTAAGGTGCAAGCATTTTGTTAAACAAATGCTAAGGAAAAGAAGTAAAACAACTCAAAAATTAATCTTAGAAGTGACTCAGCTGGACAATGAGCTACACACAATTTATTCCAACACAAAAATGGTGTGAGTTTGGGAAGAAAACTACTTCAGCATTTGGAAGATAGAATGTAAAAACATAAAATGAGCTAAACACTGATATTTAATTTGCATTAATGTTATTATTATTATTAATGTCATTATTATGACACAGTTGTTATCAAAAGGCACAGGGATAAGGTTCATATCCCTCCTCTGTCAGCTCTAAGGTATTTCCAGTTTTGCTGTATCTTCTTAACAAGTGCATTAGTATTGTTGGTTTTAAATAGAAAAGACTACATATATTCCCAAAGCATTCTTATTCTTAAGGTTTTTTTTATCCAATTTAGCACAGAAAAAAATGTCAAGACTATTTCTTTCCATTAAACCACACAACTTATTCTCTTGATATTGCCTCGTTTGTTTTTAAACAGCCTCAGGCTGGCAAAAACTGAGGAAGTCTGTTCCATAAATATTTTAAAACAAAGTTCAGGTGCAAGTAATTTCCAATTTTAGAACATAAGCATATAGCAACACATATGTATGGATTAACAGCATACAGATTTAACGTGTTGCTAGCATCTTATTCAAAGCCACATGCTAAACAAATTCTGCTGGGTAGAATAACTTTCATACTTATGGGAACACTCTCCAACAAATTAGAAGCAAAATAGACTGAAACAGGAGACATTCTGTTCCTTCCCAACAGCAGTCTTGTAACGAGATAAACTTTTTCTTCTGGTACTCGAATCAGGTCTTCTGTGTTTATTAACCTTCTCTTCTCAGGTTCCAGTACAACTGCAAATACTGCCACCTCCATCTGCTGCTTAATGTCATTCAGCTATATGCCTGTGGATTTTTGGCTTTTTTTGAACACCTGCTTGAAATCTTGCTGCTTCTCTCAATGAAGTTCATGCTAAAGATTTCATGGAGTTCAAAGTGAGTACGGACCGATTACCATCTGATTGTAAAATAATTAATTCTCACCACTAGATACACTACCTTTTGTTATCTTGATGCTATGGGTATTTCCTTGTCATGCAAACCTGTCTAGATAGAGAAAATCACCCTTTCTGTAATGGTGAACAACACATCTCAGTGAATCATTGCTCCTTTTCACTAAAGCAGAAACAATTATAGCACTAGGAAAATAAATTAGTAGAAGCATACTCAGAAAACATCTGCAAGTTTCAGTGTCAACTCTAGCCTCTTAAAAGAGTATCTGGTCACTGCCAGGTCACTGTCTCCCCTAAATGAGCTCCATTCAATTGTATAGCTTTAGTGCTAGAAGAAACTTTCAACAAATTCCTGTAATTTATGTTCTCTCTTCTCAGATCCTGATATAAATCCTACTAGGACAACTTGATGCGTCTGGCAATAGGCATAGCTCGTAAGTTCCACTGAGAAGGTAAATCGTCATCCACCTTGAAACATGTCATAGATCACATGGATCTCCAAAATGAAAATACGTATTTTTATAACAACAGCTTTTCTAATATTGGCCAGGCATTGTAGTCTACAGACTTCAGAACAAAGACAGTCATGATCTCAACTGCCATACTTGCATCAGTCCATGCAGACCATCTTAGCTATATATTCTACCTAAGACTTCTGCGTCATACTGTTGACCTTAAATTGCTAAGCTGTGAGCATTAACACCCTTCTTAACAAAGAATTTCCAGACTTTATTTATAGCCTCTCATACAGTCTGGTAAAAAGAAATCAAAAGAACTTTGAAAAGGAAATACAAAAATCTATAAAAGGTCTTTTTGTATTTCAGGATATTGTATCAATGTGGCTTTTCACAACAACCACCTGTGTGCTTGCACCTTGATGACCTGAGTCATTCAAATATAAAAGGTCTATTCACAAGGCAGTGTCTCTTACCTCCCTCTGTTGTAACTGTGGACTCTTTCACAATATAGGTGTTTATAAAAGAGAAATGCATACCTGAGAGAGATAACGATGAGCTGTACTATCACAGGCCCACTTTTTATCCATTAATTATTTAGCATGTCCACAAGAAGACTAAACATTTAGACCTATTGGGTACTCACCACATGTATGAAAAGTATAATAGTAGCTTGTCAGCTGCATACCTTACTCTGGAAAATTATCCTCATTATAAAATATTTATTTCTTTGTATAGACATAAAGTAATAGAAATAATGATGCCTGCAAAATGATCTAGTGGAGACAAGATCAAAATATGAAATGCAATGCCACAGCACAAACAACAAAACCCTATGTAAAAGTTGCCAATATATAGCACTGACACCAGTTAAAAATATTTGTGCAATAAGGACTAAAATGTGAGACTAAAGTTAAGTACTTGACTTCATAGTTTCCATGCAGACATTTTATACCTGTCATCTTGCTGCCTTGGTTGGCAAACTCACAAAGTGCCCTGAGCCCCTGCGGGATACTGCTGTGGGAAATACAGCCTCACTGGCAACAAAAACAATTCAGCATGGTTGAAGAGAAATGAGAGCTGAGACATTGTCCGAGAGTAGTCTTAAGTTACAATCATGAGAAATAAAACCTATTCATGGAGACAACATCAGAGGTAAGCCAAGCAGGCTGATACAAATAAGTGCATTCTACAGTTACGCAGCAGATAAAAGATAGGCTTTGTAAACACTGTAAGTGCATTTACGATTTACTAACTCCTTTGCATTAGTTAATTACCATCTCTATTTTCCAGAGTAAACAGCTTTTTCCTAATGAATCATAATTCAAGTGAACTAAAATTGTGACTAAAATGAAACTGACTAAATAACTAGTCTTAGCCCTTCTGCTGTTCTTGATTTGAATTACAAGTTACATGTACCTTTTAAGCAGGCTTTACTTCTGAAGCCAAAGTTCTCTCATCTGAATACACTAAGTGTGATGGAAATAATGTATCATTTAAAAAATATTCAACTATGGGTACACATAGGCCAGCTTCCCAGCTGCTACACAGATCACAATCAAAGTGGACATCCTCACGGATTTTAAGGACTCTAAAAGCAAACGTGAATAGCATTTAATCAAATTTTTGTGGGACATGGAACCCAAAGACCATCTTTCCTTACCAGTCACAGCCCCTGAAAAAAGCATTCACAACTTGAAGAATAAAACTTATGTAGGCTTATGCATCTGTTGTCTGAAAAATAAAACTGTAGTTTATAGAGAGAGAATAATGTCTCCAGAAAGATGCGTGTTAGCTGTCAGCACCAAAGCTCCTGAGAGTTTACACCAAACTATTTTTAAAAGGGATCATTTATTTAAAGTACATGCTGCAAAATACTCATAACTTCTAAACAAACGGAGTACAGAACTACCTCCTACCTTGTCTTTGCAAAAGCAAAGTTCTCAGAGCTCCTGAATCATATTGGTACCAAAAACAAAGGGAAACATTTCTTCCTAAAACGAAAAATCAGAACTGCTACCATACTTTTGCCTTTCATATAAAAAGGGGGTATTTATGAAATAAAAAAAACACAGGGATAGTTACTCATCAGACTTTGAATCTGTTGTAGTTTAACAAAAATCTAATTCCTCTTCAAATTTTTCTCCTTCTAATACCTTTCCTACTGCATAAAAAAAATGTGTATTCAGCTTGCACTTCATGTTATTTGCCATATAACAACAGGAAAAGAAAGGGGGAGAATGCTCATCAGTATCCCTCTTGCACACATCTTCACTTCTTTCCCAGGACATTGTAAATGTCTAAGGCAAACTGTGAAATCTAACTTGCAACAAGGAATCCTTGTAAGGAATCCTGTACAGTTTATGGCCTGTAACAGGTATTTCAAGTGTAGAAAATGCATATTTGTAGGTGTGGAAAAAGGAGATAAAGTAGGAGATAACCTTCCATTTCAAGGCAGTGTTCACATTCTAAGAACATATCCCCTCTACAAGTTGTGCAATATGTGTATTGCTGCCTTTGTGTACGTCCACAGCAATTTGAAGCCTTCATCACTGTGCTCAATATACTCAAATTGCAAAAAACAGAACAAATCAAAGTTGGGCCCTTCCCCAAGGAACTTACACATACAAGAGACAAGTACCTACTTCCAGGGGAAATTCAGAAGAGTATTCCTCAGGGACCTAAAAAATTGACTTGATTTGTTGATACTGCTCATTAAAAAGAGACTCCATGTTGAAGTTACCAAAAGAACACATGCCTAACGCATTCTGTTTCTTTAATACAAGATGACAGAAGAAAGAAAATACTGGTATACAGTATTGTATGTGAGTGCATAAACCTGTATCATGCTAAAAGATGAATGCTTAAGGGAAGCTACAGACTATACCATAGATTCTGTAAAGTCACATGGCAGATTTCCCCTTCTAGAAATACAGAAATACAAAGTAAAGGGGTGGGGGAGATGTCACAAGAACTGAAGCCACTAGGGGCTTGCACTGCCTTGCATCTCCTACTTCACAATGTGATTAGGAAAACTTCTCTGGGCAAAATGAATCCATGATCCTATTAAAGCCATGGGAGCTATATTTTGATTTGCACAGGCCATGGTTTTGCTAAAGGTACTGAGAGACCAGCGCACTTTTGGGCATGAATACATTAAGGCAGGAAATGAAATACAGGTAACTGTGAAGCAAGTATCAATAATGAATGTTTTGTTCCATTGACTTTTTCAGACTTTCATACCATATTACAGAGAGGGATTCCAAAAAAGTCTATGTCCAAGCTGTGGTCATTGACAATGCTTATGTAACACAAAGTGAAATGCACACTGTATTTAATACTATTAGTTCTGATACCATTTTGTGTCCCTGTCTATAGCAGGGGTGTTGGAACTAGATGATCTTTAAGGTCCCTTCCAACACAAACCATTCTATGATTCCACAATCTTATCTGCTGTGTTGGGTATTATGAATTGTACTACACTGCACAGTCAGAAAGAACCTTCCTGCGATAGGAGCAGGTCTGAAGTTCTTACGAATAACTTAGTCCACAGAAGTCAACATTAGGGCTTGAGCAAGACAAAAATATGATGTCTCACAAATCAATACTAAAACCCCTTATACCTCTTAATATGAGTTCTGATGGAAGGAAGCAGAGGGTGTTTCTGAGGAAGAATTAACCAATTACTGATTTTAAAATGTCGAAACTGGCTTGCAGTAAGTTGTATTTTGCCTGGAGCATGATATAAGCAATGTTTTATATACAAGTAATAATTTATAAATGAGACTTATAGTCTGGATACTTACATTTTTGTTTGTTATATTTTTAAATCTATTTCTCTAATTTGTTCCATATGCCTTTGAGGTATCCGGAAGGTTATCACTCAGTAGGAGGTAGTCCCATGTACCCAATGAGACAATTTAAGGCTCAAAATGTAGAACTGGTGATCCATATTAGCAAATCAGGCTATTGCTGATATGGAATAACTTACTATTTAATTAGCTGACTCATATAAAATGTCACTCAATAGAAATTCTAATATCAAAGAAAATTTATGGTTGAAAAAAATGCAAGAGGATCTTGTAAGCCACTATGCTTTGATTTGGATTAAGATTTTTACCATCTTCAAGTCTGAAAGTGTTAACATAAAAGCTGTTACTCTTAGAAACTGCCATGTCTGTCCATTGAAATGAAGGTTTCACTGATACATGGAACCCTTCATTGTTTTATTTTGGGGTTGCAGGTTTTTTTTGTTTTGTTTTAACACAGCTGTCTCTTTCTTTTTTTTCCTCTTTCTTTGTAATATGGCAGACCGCCCTGCTTTTACACGCAGGAAGGATCTGCCTGTGTAAGAGCTTATTCTCTCCTGTCAGCCCATCATATTTGCTCACCTCTGCATTAATGAGCCAAAAATGGCAATGGATCTGAAATGGCTGTACCAGCTTTACTGATCTGGAAAAGAAGCAAACACAATTTCAGCTCTTGATAATATCAATAACAGTTTCCTTGATAAAATCTTGAGAAGTTGATTAATAAAAAATAAAGGACCACAGAATTATTTTGCTTGTGGCTTAAAGCTAGATTCATTTATTTTAATTTTATTCCAAAATTACTCCCTTTTCATAACTTTTGTGCAATCATCAGACACTTTGAAGACCAAAACAAAGCCTGTCATGAAAGGCCACTAGCCCAACCACTTTCTGACAGCCCTTATCAGCCAAATCATGACGAAATAAGCTGGGCCCAAAAATGAGTTACCTAGAATTGGACAACAGAGCATAATTTGATGTACAAATTTCAGAGGTGTAGAAAAAAAGATATTAAGAAATCTCTTCAAATAGAGAAAATATTCTAACTTCCACTACCCAGAAAATAGTGGTATTGATTCAAGAGGCATACCGTATGTATTTCTGAATACATAGCATTTTAGGGCATTTATTAGAATCATTGGTAAATGAGGAGTTGCAACACTGCCTCTTGCCTGTTTGCTTCTTGCCCCCCTTCCTCCACTATTGTCAGTGTCAGTTAAAAGCAGTAACAAAGTGACAGTACATGTCTTTGTTAAAGCAACCCATGCTCTCATTCCTGAATGTTTAAATGCAGCCACCCTTCCTTTTTAATACAGAAGTAGCTATAAACTGGACTTCAGTCGTCTCTGCTTGTAAAGCACCAGTACAGAGAGACCAAAATCCTGAATGATGTCTTTGGGTGACAACATAATACAGACTGTTAGAGCTGTCACTAATTTCCTGCAGATTAATAAGGGACAGGTATTCCCTCATATTGCCATGGGGAACTGCTGAAACATAAAGCTAACACAAGACATCTGTGAAAAGACATGCATGTTCATGTCTCTCTCTAAACACATTCAACATGTCAAACATTTCAAATGTCATTTTTGTTAGATGTCATTAACTCGCCACTCTATGTACACTCTATATGTACCCTATATCTGACATAAGCTTTGTAACTAAGAGAGACTTCTTTTTATCTTAAGGAATTCATATAAGCTTGGAGCTAAGTCTGCATTAAATCACTGAATATACAAGCAATATAATCTCAGTTTTTCTTACTGATAAACATGCAGACTATATGCTTTTAAAGCAGTCATCGTGTCCTGTGGTATTACACAACAAACTGAACTGTGGGTTCCAGGCACAGAATGACTCAAAAAGAATAAACAGATTTCTTTAACACTTAGGTATGATGAACCAGATGAACTAGAAACTGCAGACTTTTGATAGGAATTACAGAAAGAAGTATGTAAAAGCATCAAGTAAGGATTTCGCTTATACTAAGTGTTAGTAAGGATTTCATGTGCCACCTCAGAACATGAATGAATATTCTGCTCAGGTTGTACAGCAGTGAATCTGGGTTAGCAGTATGAACAATAAAAGGATTGTGTAAACTGTATTGGATATACATCTACTCAAATTCAAAAGAACTGTAAGTTGAAAAGGACAATCTTTACAAGTCAAATGTTGGCACAAGAGAGTCACAGTAGGCTAGGACTTGAAATCAGGAAGTTCTGTTCCCATCTCTGCTATGGATATGCAACCTTGAACAAGTCTATCTACATCTTTCATGTTGTGTTTATGTACTTGTTAACTTACACTATCTATGATACAGGACAGAGTGCATGCCCGTTGGCTTGAGTAAGGCCTCCCCATGTTACTAGTACAACAGAGAGCACCCGTTAATAAATACCAAAGTCACAAGTGACTTCAGAAGCACTTGATCATGCAAAGCAAGTGTTCAAATAATCATTCTTCTCAGTGGCTCTAGTTCTTGATTCAATCTACACCAGTTTTAGATATGAACTATGCTTTCTGACAAGATTAAAAAACAAAACAAAACCAAATCAGTTCCGTGCAGGAGAAACTAAAATAGCCACAAAACCCCCTATTTTACAGGATTTGTGATTTTAAGGTCCTTGAAACAATTTGGTCTAAAACTGTAGGAACAGTAGAGTTTGTGCTAGTACTGAGTATTCCATGGTGAATCAGTTTACTTGGTGGTTTCCTGCAAGATTTAGAATTATAAGGAGAAATCCATTTAGAAATAAACTATTGCTCGGGAAAGAAATATGTCAGGGGATACAGGTGATAGGAGAAGCTTGAAGAAGCTAAATCTGTCATTCACACCCAACAAAACAGCAGTATTTGAAGATACCAAATCAAGACTGATTCAGTAAAAAGGTCACTGAAATTGCTGAACAGAAAATGACACATTTTGTGTGATAAGCTGATATTTGACAGAAAAAAAAAAATCAGTCTGATATGCAATAAGCTGAAAAAAAGCCAGAGGTATAACACCTGTGTGCATGGATAGGAAGAAAAGTTGGCAGACAAAAGGCAGAACACAGCCAAGAGCTTGGAGGAGAAGCAGAGGTAAAATAAAGCAATATGAGTGGAAGGAGTGAAATGAATGTTAGTCATTCAGAAGTTGTAGGTCTGTAAAGACCAAGAGACATGTTGACAGTCTCATGATATAGATTGAAAAACATGCCATTTTTCTTCTCTAGACAATGTTCTTTGCTTCATTATATGTTGAAATAATTGAGAAAGGTATCTAGAAAGAAATTGGCACCTTTTGTTGCTGTAGACTTCTAAATAAAGAACAAAACGAGTCAAGAATCTGTAGTTAAATTTCCAGATTTAAAGTATCAGTAGCAACCTCCAAGCTGTAATTGTACTCTTGCTTGCTAGCAAAACCAAAAAAATGATAAGTCTGGAAAAGAAACACTTTTAACGCTGTTGGAAGATACTGATAGAAAGACATGATTATTTTTCTAATTGTTATTTTACTGTGCTTAATGTACTTATTGCATTTAGTTACCAAACATACATGAACTTTTTATATATGTATGATCCACATGCATTGTAAATAGAATGCTCCAATATACAGTGGAGTATTAGGATAGGTGAACATGGAATGCTATGCAGATACGCCTGATAGAAATCTCTCCAAGGGACCATAAGAGTTCTAAGATTTGGTCTTCAGCTGCTATAAAAAAACCTACTTTGCTTCCTTCTTCATGTCTGGTCCTGAATCTGTACAGCAGATGGTTACGAATTTTTCAGTGCATCCCAGAGAGGTAGAGTTTTCAACCAATTTTCCCCTAGTGGATGGCATTCTCCTTCTCCCCAAAAGCCATCCGAAAATGTAGACAATGATTTATGTTGTGGGATAGGTGGCCAGTGTCTCGGTATTGCACAACGAAGTCAAGGCAATGGACGTTAGGAAAAGAAAGGTGTTCCTTTCTTAGCTGGGAAAGAGGCGATAGAATTGCCTGCTCCAAGAAACAAGAAAATTGTGGTTTCAATTTGAGAGCTGAAAAAAGATTGATGCAAGAACAGGAAAGTAAACAACTCTTTACTACAGCTGGTGGTAATCTGTATTACAGAATCAGCTCTCACAAAGGAAAGGGATAGGTCTAAGCCATGATGGTTTGATTTGTATCAGTACTTGATTCCTCAAGAGCTCTCCATCAGTATTCAGTGGTATGTGAGCACAGAATCCAGCTCATTTATTTTTCCTGTCAAAAACATATATCAAATTTTTGTTTTTTTCTTTTCAGGCCAGTAGATTAAAGTCAATTGATTTGAAACATTTACATTTTTGCTTTCAGGTATGTCACTAGAAATGTGTAGGGAGACTGCAAGCACAGACAGATCTGAAGTTAAACAGCACAGGAGGCAAGAGAGGTAAGGATGAAAAACTGGAGTTACAACAAGAAAAAATAAAATGAGAAAGCTACTAGTTTTCACCTTCTGAACGACAATAGCGCCTTTTAAAAAATATGCACACTTGTTATGGACGAAAGTAGACTGGAATGATGTTAAGAGGACAGGAGGGGTTGTGTGTGGAGCAACACATGGATAACACGTTCATGTGTTCTCAGGCTGACACTGTCAATTACGTCACAGCTCATCTGATAAAGACAAACTTCTGGGGTCATCTGTTTTTTCTTCCATCTGTCAGCCCATCACACTGTAAAGAGCTATTTAAAACCTAGAAACAAATGCCAAGATAATCATCTAAGATAAGAACAATTTTTTTTCTCTTGGTCACAAAATATGAATGGGACATCCAAGTGCACAAATAGTATGAAATGCAAAAGCTGCAGAATAGCTTTCCACACGCCTCAAATCATACCCCGACACTTTCATATCATGGCAGCAGGTTTTTAGTTCAGAGTGAAACTTAAACATTTATCATGTTATTTATTTTCATGACATCTGAATGATTTTGACATGAGCAAAATCTAATTCATCTTCTATTCTAATTCATCTAGCCATTCATCTTCTACCTTATTTTACTTTTAAGACTGTATGCAAATGCTTTCTGTGTTCTTCAGTTGTGCTAATTAACACACATCTAGTTAGTTAAATGTTATACGCTCTCTTGTAAATATCTAGTATTAGCCAGAGATGGTCATGCATCTGAGTCTATAGGGGCCTTTACTATTAAAGGCCCCCAATGACTTCAAGTGCATTTGTAAAGCACTCCACCAGCATCTGGCCTTCCCACTTTAGAATCAATCTTATATTATACCAAGGACTATAAAAACAAGAAAACATTAGTTCCAAAAAACATGATTGTATGTAAGAAGTATTGCAAACATACAAGAAATGACAGCCATGAATTCATGTAAGCCTGGGCTGAACTACTTTACCCATGAAAGCTAAAGCATTATAACAGGGATTCTTTGTTTATTAAATAAATAGGTTATTCTAGTCTGCATTTAGAGAAAGCTCATCACCTTTTCTGGCTGTTGACTAACCTCAAGCTTTTCAATCATTTATTGGAACATATTTTATTCAGATTTTATTTTATAATGTTTGCAACAGAATTTAAGCCTCTCTTGAATGCTTGTGTTTATGCCATTCTTAAGGAAGCTTATCTCTCCAGAGATTCTGGGCATGAAAATTGCTTTTACAGGGGAGCATACTTGAATTTTGGGATCAGGTGAAAATAGGCCTGCAGAAGCATCCTGAGCAATCTAACAAGGTCTACCACTGTGGCTTTTGCTTCCCCTTTTCCTCACACAACTGTGCTTTCAGCTTCTCTAACAGACCTGCTGACGTCACAGATCCTGAGATGTCACGGAATCCACAGCTGCCTGAAGAGCTGCAGACCATATCTCATTAAGCCTACTTGCTCACCACTGAAATGAAAAATAGGAAAGATGTAGACAGACAGATGAACAGGAAAAGCAAAGGAGTAATAAAAGCACTACTGCCATAATTAATTCACTTTTTTCAAGCAATCTCATCTCTAAGAGAATTCTAATAAAAGAGATGAGCATATTCCATCTCAAGAAAAAAAAGGAAGAAAAGATTGTTTTCCTAGACTGCCATTTTCTCTCTCTCTCTTTTTTTTATTAACATCATTCAAAGATCGTTACATTTTTAAAACGAGTAAGGTTAATTCTATGTGAAGCATCATTAACTCTTCTTGCATGCTCTGTGACTTCTCTCATCCTCAGTAGGGACAAGAAGCACAACTACATACTATACAGTTAATTATAGTGTAGCTGCTGCCTCAGCTGTGCTGTTATGACTGGTGGGAGAACTACAGGGGAGAACTGAAGAGGTCCTTTCCAAGCATGGCTAAAAGCCACTGGTTTTAGTGCCCCCCCATGGCAAACCTCAGGATTCTGCTTCATTTTTGTGTTCTACTTCGTACATCATGCACACCCTGGAGAATGAGGATCTCTCAGACACAGAGTTCATTTGTCCTACTATACACTCCCGTGCTGGCAGCTGCAAACGGGGCACTTCCAGGATCACTGTAGCATGCGCATCTGTAGTTGCATGGCCAAAAGATTTGGACATCAATCCAACTGGGCATAAGAATAACATTTTAACACAGCATTTCAGTGTGTATTAGCTCCATAAATAACAAATGCCCTCTATATTAATTAAAATTTATTATTCTAATGGAAAGTCTGTACCCATTGTATTACAGATTAGCTGGTTCTTGAATCCTTGCTTTGTTATAAAATTGGTCTTTTGAGACTTAAAAGGATTCACATCCATAAATTACATTTAGCTACATTTACATCAACAGCCATTATTCATTTGCTTCTCAAACAAATCACTTAAAATATACATTCATAGTGTTCTTACTATAACTTTTATGTCCATTTTTTCACAGCCCCCCTCAAAAAGTTAACATTAATGTAGCCACTTAAATGCACATGTAGATAATTTTATTTATGTGAATTGAGTGCTACATCAAATTCTTCTTGGAAATGTTATGCTGTAAGGCTCTGTATCATCTGTTGCAAATACTACTGTAAGAGCACATAGTGACCCTGTCCCTCCCCTATCTTGTTCTTCTGTTACTTCCACCACAAGATCATCTAAAAGCAGTGAAAGTTAATATGATAAAATGTAACAAAAAAAATCACATCAATTGAAGTGTCTTATATAATAGCAAGTGTTCTGTGTCTCAGGCAGTGGGTTGGAGTAAATTGAAACTCTGAACGTTATCATGGGGGTGGAAAGAGAAGGAGCTTAGTACAGCTTAGAAAGACTGTACTTTTCAGCCTGAGAATTTCAATGCAAGAAGGTCAATCTAATTTATACATTCTGCATATAAAATGTTTAAAAATCACATAGTCTACCAATTCAGAAGAATCAGAGTATGACTACTTCAAGAAGAACCATAAGGCAAACAAAAGTATAAAAATGAAGATAAAATATTGTAAATCTGTCATCTTGTGTTCATCACGAGAATGCTAGCCTTATTTCATTACTTACAGCCCAACCTAATAATTTCTGATCATGTTTTCTATTGCTAAGAAGTGTTCCATTAACACTCTTCTTACTAATAAAGGTTTGCTGAATACCTAGGAACACGAGAATATATCCTAAGTCACCGAATATATTGAACAGTCAAAAACTCAGTGGAACTAAAGAGTGTTTTTCTGATTATCTCCCTTCAGGAAACTGGGTTTTTTTCCCCTCACTATGAGCTAATGGCAGGCAGATTCCTGGCACCAAAAGTATGTGACGTGAACTTCTTTTTTCAGCTCCCAAATTACCCTCTGCTGCTTTCAAGCAGTGTATTAGACTAAAATGAAGCTGAACACTATCACAATGGTGGAAAAATATGTGGAAAGTAGCACATACAGGCTCCATTGTCTAGGCTAAAAATAAGAAACTGAATATGTGAATTTTTTCCACAACTATGCAAAATTCCCTGCATCTATTTTATATGTTCTGTAGCTCATAAGTATGTTTTTGCTTACTAAATGCCCAATTAGTTCATATATTTTCATAGACCATTTCAACTACTGGTGATTGAAACAGATATAATGAGTCTCTCTCTGCATAGTTTATTATTGGTATAATCATAAAACCATAGGACAATTCAAGTTGGAAG
>Ga0181612_138654_pt1 | contig 17203 bp, 7 predicted proteins | sample HoacroProtozoa21_FD_119630 | JGI IMG/M metagenome (GOLD analysis project Ga0181612, IMG submission 119630) | Hoatzin crop microbial communities from Cojedes, Venezuel. Combined Assembly of Gp0051906, Gp0051904, Gp0051908
AAAAATTTTTACCTCACCCTACTTCTTACTGACCACATTTTTTTTTCATCAGTAGGCTTTCAGCTAGAATTACAAGAACAAAACAACAAAAAGCAGAGCTCAGACAGATGGCCTCTAGGAAACCAGCTGGGCTGAACTTTGGGCTTCTTTCATATGTATGTATTTGGTGCAAAAGATAGTATATGTGATATTAAGGAAAAATTAGGCCTTGATTTATTCTGTATTATGCACAAATTAAAGAATTCAGCCTGCAGTAGCAAATCTGAAGATCAGAAGACTGTCAGATCTCAAGGTAGAGTTGATATCTATCTTAACTTGCACATTATTTTTGATAGACTTTAAGGAAATCCAGTTTAGAGGAAGAATGTGAACGGGGTGTGGGTGGACATTTGGCATGGAGAATAAGGACTTCTAAGCGTAAGGAATAGCATACAAGAAAGTGTGAAGATAAGAGTGGAAGAACAGTACACTAAGTGCCACTCAGGAGGGTAGTTCAAAAGGAATCTAGAGCTAGAATGTATCTGGAGAAAAACCTATTGTCTTACAACATAAAGGCAGTGACCTTAAAAAAGCAGAAAACAAAAAAATTTCAAAAATCATACACGGGTAAAAAATGCTACTCTCTTCCTCCTGCTAAACAACTTACTGTTTGAAAGAAACATGCAAATTTGTTTAGGAGGCAGCATCAATCTTTGTCCTGCAGTCCTGAAAGACGCCTCTGATGCAGGATCTGTGCATTGATGAATCGCTCAACAGAAATTGCTAATGTTAGCAGTAGTAATAATACCAGAAGATAATATTATCACCAAACAAGGTTTTGCCTAAATGAGCATCATGTACTCAGTAACACAGAGTCACCTGGGTTTCTTTTTCTTCTAGTCCTTTATGTATCCAGTAACACAGAGTCATTTGGTTTTCTTCCGCTCCTCACAGATTTGGAGTAACCTAGATACGTTTCTACTGTCCGGACTGCATGTATGCATCACATTCTAGTTACACATTTATATTTTTCTATGATGTAAGCAGAGTTGGGAACTCAAGATTATATTTTCTCAAATTGCCACTTGACTACATTGTTACTTAACATAAAAAGAGAACAAATTTGCTTGTAGGGAGGGTAGACAGGTAAGATCAGGGGAAAAAAATAATTGTGTGGATTCATTCTTGTTTTAGAAAAACCTTCAGGTTGTTACATGACATAGTATTTTCAAATGCAATTTTTACATATAAGCATTCGATAAACTCCTCTGTTTTCCAGGACAGCTGGATATCAACTTTAGGTAATTTGGAAAAAATTACTATGAAATGCCTAACTTAGAAACATAAATAAGCTGAAGACAACTAGGGCAGAACGCTATTGCTTAGTGACCCAGCAGCCTTGTTGCTAGTCAAGCAAAAAATTTTCCAAATGAAGAAATGAAACAAAATTCTTTCTTTCCCAATTACAAAGGGTAATCCCAGAGGGCATACTTTGTTGAACAAACCAACAATAAATAGCTTTCTTTGGGATTTTAAAATGCAATTGTGGTCCTTCAGGCAGAGAGATTATACTCAGCTCTCCATCTTGCATAGATAAATGGCAAAGCAGCAAAATAAGTATTTTATTCTATTTTGTGCTTCCTGGACAAAATCAGATTCACAGATGCTTACTTTCATGACACATGTACATGTTTTTGTTTGCATTGCAAAAATCAACGCATCCAAAAGTGCATGAATGTGTCTCACTTCCTTATTTATGAGAAAAGAATTATGAATCCAATTCCACAGATTTTTTTTTAAATACTGCTGTATACCAGGAAAGGAATAACTACAGTATGAACTTATTAAAATAATCAGACATTGTGTGGACTTTAACTGCTGACTGCTTATTTGACTACAGTTAACTTATACGTTACTCTGTGATGGCCAGACTGGAGGATCAATTCCCAGAATCAAGGAATTCTTCTGACTGAAAGGTCATTTGGACCAACCTCCTCCTTAAAGTAGGGTCACCACTGAAGCAAATAGACTAAGTTGCTTTGGACTTTGCCCAGCTGGAACTTGAAAACTTCCAAGGACAGAAATTGCAGAATTTCTATTAGATCTGATCTAGTGTTTAATTAGTCCCACAGTAATTCCCCTTCTGGCCCCGCTCTTACATCCGGTCAGACCGTCCCTTGTTGTACTCGATGATCATTGTCTCTCACTCTCCTGCCATGCACTTCTGCAAAGTACCTAAGTCCATCTTTTTAGCAACATCTTCTTAAGTATTGCAAGACTGCAGCTAGTTTCTTTTCTGGGCTAAGCAATATGAGTTCGCTCCCTCAGCATCCCCCCACAGGATGGTGCCTCCTGACTACCATAGTGGCTCTCCCTGGATTTGCTGAAGCTTATCAACATCCTGGGGGCCCAAAACCAGATGTGGTAAACCACATCTGATAAGAATGTATTCCTACTCATCCTCTACATTTAATAAATGGACAGACCCTCAAGGAACTTCAATTGTAATGCCAGGTGACATGTAATGCCAGTAATATGAACCAACTACATTATTTGAATCTAATTAATCAGCTGTTTTTTCCACTGATCTGGTAGTTCACTCAGCTGTACTGTAATGTCACAATTTGGATACAGAGATGCTGTGTATTAGATCACAAGAATTGTTGCTTTTGCTAGATACAGTCCATTTTTATCCCTAGATTACACATTGATTCTGCAGGCCTAGCTATCTGTGAAGAAGCAAAAATCAACATATATACCTCTCCCCTCCTGTTGACACATGATATAGAACTGTGAATAAGCAATAACATTTAGTAATGCCATCTTTTCGGCTCTTTCGCTGGAAACAGAAACAACCTGAAAGCCAGAAGACATACTAATTTCTCTTACCAATATCTAGCTTCAGAAACAGGTAATAACAATAAAAAGGGAGATTAATCATACAAAGGATGAGCGTTCATTTTAGTATTATCCAAAGCCGGGGGGGGTAAGTTCTCAGTGTCTCATTCAGGTGTGATGTCAGTGCAGAATCAGGGCCAAAAGACCTGTTCTTGCTCAAAAGATCTATTAAAGCAATACAAGATTATGCAAAAATACTTTGCAGAAGGTCTTTTGCCTGCATTGCTGAATTATCTGCTGTTTTCTGTGGGCTGTGTTATTCCTTGCTACTGAACATATGCTTCCGGGACCATATTAAAAATACACTGAAGAGCACCTTTCAGATGCAGTCACATAGTGTTGTTTTCACACCCTGAAGATCTTACAGCAAGCATTCCATAACTGGTTTTTTTCACTAAAATTTAATTTTTTATAGGTGTGATGGGAAGAGGCAGCCTATTAGTAATCAGTTCAACTTACATACTATATAAAGTCAGACTTTCAATAGTTTGGAGGAAGGTTTTTTTGTACTGAGATTTGAAAACAAAGACCTACATTATCTAGAGACAGAAAGACCACTCTCTTACTGCTGAATATAGCAAAGAAATTCCATGTGCATTTTACTGGCCAAGTTAGCAATGGACGTGACGACTCTCCGATGAGGTACATACATTAGCTGAAACAGCAACAAATTCCTCAGAGTTGTGTTTCCTCTTCAGTTAACTGTGCTGAGACAGCTGTGAATTTCAAGGTGAAACCAACAAGAGTATTTGATTTAATAATTTGAGGACTGCACAGGTATTCTGTCAGACAGGATGATGTAGTAATTAAAACTGAGGTAAAATAAATACTCCAAACTCCACATATCATGTGGAAATAGTGTGTTAGCACAGAATCTGTTCCATTAGGCATGTTCACGACACAGTTGTTCTTGTGTCTTATACAATAATATATTAATCTGTATTCTTCAGAAGGGTATTTCATAATACAGCCACAGCACTGATTTGAACCTCAGTCATCAATAACATTTGGTAAGCTTTGTGAGATTAATCCTTTTGAAAGCAGCCCACATTATGGCGTTCCATACTTCGTTCAGATTTCCAATCTGAATCAGTGCATGTTCCAAACTCCCAATGCAAACAAATCCTTGAAATAAAAAGATTGAGGGCAGATGAGTTCTAACTGAAACTGTTAGTAGAGCACTGCATCATATTACACTATTATTACATCATTACAACTAACTAACTAACTACACAGGTACTTCATCTGATTACCTAAAAGTAAGGTTCTGCCTACTGTCCCTAATTTGAAAATATCAGTATTCCAGGAGTGAGACTTAATCTCAGGTAGCACTTGCAAGCCTCTATCAAGCAATCTCTGGCTGTTTCGTCAACTTAAGTGTCATGATTCTCTCCCACTCTTGTATGCCAAACTCAGCTACTTGGCCTGAACTATATATGGCCTGATCAAGGAACAGAAAGTCTACCAGGAGACTTCCCAGTGGCTGCAGTCTAGCACCCACAGCCAAAATTACAGGAGAAATAATTTGCCCTTGTTTTGCCTTGATATGCAGATGAGGTAGCTTCATGAAAAATATACCTGAGCTCTTTATTGTAATGTAGCGAAAAGGGAGAAAGCATACTGCTTATTGCTTCAGAAAGAAGAGATCTGATGACTTGCAGAAAGGATGGTCAGAAAATGAAAGCAAACAGTTGTCTGTGAGAAAAGAAAAGCAAATTCCCATTTCCTGTGTTCTCAAACCTCTGCCCTTAGGCTTCACTGGAATCCAAAATGGAGAAGAGATTATTGGTAATACAAAAAAAAAAAAAAAAATTACGGAGTTGCCTTTCCACTATATCCATCATATAAAGTCTTTACCCACAGAATCCCAGGACTGGGAAAACATGGTAAGGCAAAAAAGTGACAACTGAACATTTTATTTTGCAGGTCTCCTTAAAAATAAAGAGCTCTCTCAGAAAAGCTACCAAATACAAAACTCTAAGTCTTTAAGAACAGATGGTTTGCTAACCTTATTTTTGCAGTTTTCAGTGATTGTTCTCCAAAACCCAGAACTAGGAAAGTTAATAATAAAGATCAAAGCTATCAGAACAAGAAAGGAATTTTTATGGATTGACTGGCATGTACCGTACCAAAAAGCCACATTTTTCTGGGTAATTAGACAGTTCAGAACAAAGCTTTTAGGCAAGCAACAGCTCTGCTTTTCTGGAATAGCACAGGCCAAGTGTAGCAAAATGTTCCTTATGTCCAATTTGTCAAAATCTTTCCCTGATAAAATTAGTTAGCCAACACCATTCCATCACTGATTATACCCAGGAGTTGATCCAAAAACAATGTACCAGCTTTACGCACAATCTCATCTCATCAACATCTAAAAAAATCCCACACATTTATTATGGTTTTATCAGTGTTGTGCACAGGCAGCCCCTAGAAAAAGAGGTGAGCTTAAACCAGAGAATTACTTCAGCAGGGAAAGACATTTATAGACTTTGGGGTTTACATTTTATATAATTGGTTTTAAAATTTTGGCCTCAAAACCTGAAATGAAAATGGGGGAGGTAAGGGGTGGGGTGGGGGGGGTGGTGTAGAAGGAGCAGAGTTACTCATGGAAGGGTTTTTAAAAGAGAAATAGGACATATCATGTGTCAAGAGTGGCAACAGAAACACAAGATCCCACTCCATTTTTTTCCTAGTGTCTTTTCCAGAGTGCACCATCTCTACAGAAAGAGCAAGTGAATACAGTGCAATACTTGCCTTTCAGTCATCTCAGTTTGCAAACTAAAAGACTAAGGCTAAAGAGTTAGGCTGTATGACATGTTCTGTTCCATTGTAGATGGTAAAAGTTGGAAAACTTCTGTCAGAGAGTTAAGGTGACAATGTGGCGGAGGAGCAGTATTCACATCTTCATACTGATCTAAATCTACCAGAACCCACCTTTCTTAGCCCTGTTTCATAGTGCTTTATCAGCTATGCTAGAATTCAATATTGCTATTGTCATTAATGTCTTAAGAAATTGCGATGTATATCCAATTATGCTCATTTTATAAATTCATTTATAAATCAGACAAAATAGTGTTCTCTATTTACCTACTTATAAACAATTTGTATACAATAAGTATATAGTCTGTACACATTGACATTTATTGTCTTATTACTTTTTTTCCTTTCCTTATATTGAATAAACTAAACAAAGTTATATTAAAGTAATGGAATGTGACTATTTTATTTTAAATTTAAAACAGTTGTAGCAAGTTATGGAATGAAAAAGATTCAACAATTCTAATATATTATGAAATAAAAAAAATAAAACAGGGTAAAATCTTTAGAAAATGTGTCTTAAAAGAAGATATAGCAAGTCATTGTAATCTTAACAATACCACAGAACTACACAGATAAGACTAATCTAAAATAAATGTTGAAATATCAATGCTTCAAAAGTTTTACTATTAATCAAAGTTCTGGGGTTTTAGAATGCATCTGACCAACTTTCTGGCAAGTGCTGAGCCAAAAAGCTGCACATTAACTACCTGAGGTAGTGGAGGGCAAATAAAAAAAACCTGAAAGAGACTGGGATAAACGCAAACAGTATCAGCAATGAATGATGTTTTTTCCTTCCAAACATCTCCTTCAATATTTTGGTGTTGACCTTGAAGTGCTTTGCTATTCTGCCAAAACAAAAAATATATCTTGTTTGAGGACTGATTGCTTTGTAATTTTATTATCACTTAAGTCTTTCATCCTAGTTCCTAACTTTAAGATAACAACTGTCCTACATAAGAAATTAATTTTTTATTACTAAATAGATGCAGATACAGGAATGATCAATTAACACAGGGCTGTACTGCACTCCAAACTTTGCTATTTCATTAAATTTCTTTACAGAAGTCAACAAGCATTTTAATACAGGCAATATGTATTTCCAAAGAGAGGTCTTGACAAAGTTGCCCACCAAACACCTTAAGGAAATTGCTCTCGCAGGACAAGAAAGACAGACCTCTTGTAATCCAAGGAAGAAAATAAAGGGTAGGAATTACAGGTCTGCCCCTCTGCTGCAAATATTACACTCCCTCAAGGACTGTGGTGTTCAACTGTCATGAAGAATTTGGAAAAGAAGGTGTGTACAGCTGATTAAAGATGAGGTGGGATAATCAGACCTAAAGCCAGCCAAGGCAGTCTATAGGATACTGAGCACCTGAATGATAAAATGGCAGGTGAGATACACTGCTGAAAAATGCAAGTCAATGCACACGGGGAAAAATAACCGTAAAATATACTTAGCTAAGTCAGAGCCCATCATTATGTTTCACCAGTCAGGAAAAAGATTTCAGTCATTTTGTATAGTTCTCTGAAAACAGCATTCAGGAGCAGCCAAATGGGCAAAAATGTTATGAATTAGTAGGAAAGAGTTGAGAACAACAGAGATTACAAGCCTATTATACCCAAATCTTCTAAACAGTTCTAGTCACACCTCAAAAAAATGGCAACACAAATACAAAGGGTAGATAGAAGAAAGAAAATTGCAAATGCTTTCCAAGCAAAAGAGACTATAGCACTTCAAACTGAAAAAAGGATACTTCTGGATAGAAACAGGTTAAAATTTTTTTTAAAATCACGAACAGAGTGGAGAAGGTGGCCTATTAATTATTTGCTCACAATTCCTCACAGTACACAAGGACGAGGATGCCAAAAGCAGTTTTTAGGCAATAGTTTAAGTACAAAAGCAGCTCCTTCACACACTATATAATTAAATAATTGAATTTGTTATCACAGGAGGTTGTAAAAGAATTGGAGCATATAGGTGAGTTCAAAAAGGGACTAGATGCATTCAGAGGAGAGGTGCAGTGGTAGTTACATAGCCTCTGGATCTGGAAAGCCCTAATCTGCAGATGGTTGAGAACCGTGAGGGTTAAAGAATGTTCCTGCTTTTGGCGTAACGTAAACATGATCCTCACATGGTATTACGTGAATGGTTTGCATGACCTGGATACGCAGTTCTAATGCTCACTGGTGGAAGCAAGGTTCAATTTCTGAAGGAAACTGATTTTGAGAAAGTGAACAAAGGGAAATTGCCTTTATGCCCATTATGAGTAATTAGCAATGCTCAAGGAAGGGATGGATAGAACAGCCAGAAGAAATTAACGGGAGAAAGAGATTTTTTCCTTGTATTTTTCTAGTAGATACAAGATAGTACATGCTAAGATCACAGCCAGGACTAAGATCCTACTGCCATAGGATGGTACTGTGCTGGATTCCTAAGTAGCCTTCATGAAGAAGTAAACATATCTCAATCTGAAGAATGTCTGGCATCTCCATGCTTTGTTACGTTTCAGATTCTTGCATATGAAGAAACTTCAGATGTTTTTAAGAGGCTATTCGGATGGCAGAGCACTGAAAGTATTTTCAGTTTTTTAAGATTCATCATATAGGAAGTACTGGATTTCACAGGAGAAAAGACAGTGAACCAGCACCTTTCAAAATTTGCAGTCTTACATTAACATACACACATTTGCTTGCACACACACTAAATGACATTCCCAATTTTATAGTTGTATGAAGAGAATTCCATTTGACTGCAATACTATTTAATAGAAGACACAGGTGAAAACCCGTATAGAATCTTCTTCCCCTCCTTCTCTCCCCAGAAGAAATTGAAAATGGCATAAAGGTTTACACATCCCTTGACTACAAAGGATCATTGCCGTTCTACATTTTTTTTCCTTCTCATTATCTTAGCCTACCACCATTTCTTCCTTTGCCATCCTCTTACTTATCGCACATACTCAGTTGCACAGGTCTGCCTACACTCCCGCTCTCAATGTCTCACATGTGGCTGAGTCAGAAAAAAAATGAAAATAATCTCTTGTCAAATCAGCAGTACCAACTAGGGGAAGACACTTTTGCAACTGTCACTGTTTTTCTCCCACAGAATCTATACCAACAGAGTGCAAAGGAATAAATTAAACTTTATGAGATAGAAGCTGGAAGTATCTCTTGTCTTTCTCTAATTAATATTTCTTTCTAGGTCAGATAGTATAAAAATCAGGTCTCAGTAGGCAAGGAAACACACACAAAAAAAAGACTGGTCTCAGATATGATGGATGGCCTTCCCCCCAAGGTATTCAAATTTTGAAAAAAAAAAATAGAAATGCTGTGTATCAGCCACATGATTTTACAACTCTAAAAGTTATTTCACACTGTGTATTTCCCTTGTATACCTAGTAAGATGAATCTATCAGATAATTTCCGTAATGAGATTGCTTTAACAACAAAGAGATAAAAAAATATCTTTTTCCATGCACTGATGCTAGATTCTACATCATAGGCTAACTGTACACAGACAACTAACGGTCCCTGCACAAGATCAAAACAGACAAACCATATTTAATTCTTGTTTACCAAATTTCGTAACAAACCTACTTTCTTTTTCAGTAATGAAAAGCACAATCAAAGATTCCACTCACTACAGAAAGGCTTTGAGGAGACAGACTGTAGATTTTGTTTGCCTCTAAACTTCCAAGTTTTCCCTGTGCTGGATTCTTGCAACATTAAGCTAAATGTTATGCCTTTAACCTTAGGGAGCCACATCTTGGCCTTCTGTTGCAAGGTCTAAAGGACAGGACTAAGCAAGAAAAACTTGCTAACATCAAAACTTGGGAGTACAGACAAGCAAAGGAACGTGATACCAAGCAGTGAATGACTCATTTTTAAAGAGCTATTACGCTTCATTCATGGTCTCTGAATACCTATTCCATGATTACCCTTACCCAGAAAACAGTTATTAAGAAAACAGTAAGCATCTGTCTTTTGGGCTGGGTGAAGGGGAGTGTCTCTTAATATAAGCCAAATAATCGTACATTAAGGAACGTGAAGTAATTAATAATTTCTAAAATAAAAAACCCCAAAATTCTTACCCACTGACATCACAAGAGCTTTGCTTGACTACTCAGGATATGGTCAGTATGAAAATTTTGGAAAAAAATGTCATCTTTTGATAACAGATTAGTAAGGAGCTGCAATACCACCTCCTTTTCAACCTGATAATTTTAAACTAAATATCATGCTTTCTAGAAAATTGTCTGATTTTCCCTGCTTTTACCATATACTTGGGTTCTATTGTCTGGTATGGCCCTTGTTATCTTGCAGAACATATTCTCCAGCTACACAAAGTGCATATTGGCAGCTACACCTGAAACAGCTCATGAAACTAAGTAAAGCTTTATTTTGAGAAAATAACCAAACAATTATTTTCAATCCTGGTGATAGAGGTTTTAAAATCTATTGTACAAGAGGAGGGAAAAAGTGGAATAACAGTTAGTATTCGTGCAGAATTGGTTTGGACAGGAAGGCACTCTTCTAGTTCACTGCCTTTTCAACTGAGGTGGGTCAAACACAGGTTGAATTATACCTTTATGCTACACAAAGTATAAATTTCTCAGTAGTGAGAATCTGTTCCACAAAACTGTAGCACTTCTAACATGATACTGATAAATGAGCTAAGACTGGGCTTGTTGACCTTTTATGCACACTAGATGACCCACGGAGGTCCCTTCCAAATCCTAACATTCTGTGATTCTCAAAATACAAATTGTGAATGAATGTCTGAGGATAGAAAATAGCCTTATGTCACTAATTTATTAAAAATTATTTGCTAGCATTAGAGTTTTGCCATATTTCCTCCTTTTGGCTGTAAAGATAAATTGTCTTAAGAATAATTACCTTTTATTAAACTACAAATTTTTTTTATACATCATTACAGTAAACAGATTAATTATAAGGGAAATCTATGTAATTTCAGTCTACTTTGTGTGATTGCTTCCACAGTCAGTTTTGCAGGTCTGCCTCTTCTTATTTAAAAGATTTTATTCCAGTTCTTGTCTTTGGTCCAGAAAGGAATTGTTATGAAATGTTAGTCATCATCTTTATCACATATGTATTCCAAGCTCAAAGCTTCTGACACAAACACAATCCTTTAGTATCAAGCATTTTAAACGGTATATTTTCTTCCAACTAAAATCCATTTGGATTGAGAACTTTAGATAAAATATATCCACATACATTTGCTACTAAGTAGGAGCAAAATATAACTTGTTCATTCTATCACTATGATGACAATTTCTTCAAGGAAAAACAAGAGGGGCGTGTAGCTTTTTTTTTTTTGCTTTGGCACATAAGAAAAAGCATTAGAGAAATTTTCAAAAGACAAACAGTTTTTCCAACATCCAAAAGTTAAATTCTGATGCCACTATCCCTCTTCCCCTTGAAGCTCTCACGTTTGCAGTTTTGCCTTAGAAATTGTGTTTTGGTACCCATTATGAAACTTTCTCTGGTTTACTTGAATCTCTTTATCAATTTAATTAAAATGAAGCAAACACTAGCTTTACATTAGTCCTATTATAGTTACTAGAGTTAATATAAAGAAAGCAAAACTTGATAAGCTGAGGAAGTGATTTCCATATTTTTTTCCTTACAGACAACACAGATATTTGCTTTTACTTGCCAGCTGAAAATGCTGTTTTCATTCAAAGATTCATCAGTCTGGATATGGCTGGATACACTTACTAAATATTGATCTAATATTTCTTTCAAATGTTTCTACCAAAACCAGTAACATCAAATTTGATGTTCTCTGCAAGGGAAGGAGCAAGAGAAGAAAAAGAGACTAGACCTATTCCATTCTGTACATCATCTTCAATAACAGAATTATCATAATACCATGTCAGCGGATTGAGACACATGAGAATATGTATAAAAGGGACCTTCAATGGAGACTCACTTTAGAATAAGGCCGTTTGTCTCCCTAAGTTTTCTGTTTGTTTGGTTGGTTTGGATTTTTTTCTTTGTTTTTAAGTCAACTAAAGTTCCTGTCCTAAAAATCAGGAACTTAATTTATGCTGTCTGAATTGCACTCTGGCGGAACCTATCTTTTCTCAGCTGACTATAGGGGAAGCTTGGGGACACAAACTTCATCAGGCTAAAATTAACTTTTTTTTTCTTCAATACAACCCCCTTTCCTAGACTACCTTCCAGATAAATAGCTTGGGGCAGAGGAAGGAATAGTGTGATAAAGAGAGATGGCTTCTATCCTTCTCTTAATTCTTAATTTTATTGGCTAAGAAATTAAATTCATAAGAATTAAAAGCTTAATTCTATTTATTAGTCTGCTCTTCTTATCCAAATCCCAGTCTGCAGTCACTAGGAAACCATCTTCCCAATAGTTTTACCTCACAAATTGAAAGAAATAAGAAAGCTAGAACAAGAGTTACTAGGTTTTCTAGAAACACTTAATGTATGTTCCACTAATTGTTTTTCATATCCTTCCTTTACTGACTACGAACAAGTAACACTTGCCAAGCTAGCTTAACAAACAAGATACACGTCTAAATCTATGAAAAAAAAAATTAAATATAAAAATAAATTAGTACCAATGATACTGTTTGATCTCTGTAAATAAGATGATGTCAAATTGTGTTGAATGTGTTTCTAAGGCATGTAAAGATTTTTTCCAATACAAACTTTTTTGTTGTTGTTAATGTTTCTTAGTGAGAACAATGTTTATTTTAATTTCCATGAGGCTTAATGGCAACCCACAAATTCATTTTCTAACTGTTCCCTCCCAGTCAACCCTCTTGGAGAAAAAAAATATATTTGTACAGAACAAAGAGGATAAAGATACTAATTGAACATGCCATTTTCGTATTTCTGTTAAAACAAATATTTAAAGTCAAAGCCAGCTATGATTTTTTCCAAAATTCTCATTATCCAGTTAACTCAGAAATTATTTTCTGAAGAAACAACAAAATTTATAAGACAAACTGGGCAACTACAATACTTTCCATAACAATTCATTTGCCAACCTGAGTGAATGGTACCACACTTGTCTATCACCCACATGAAAGAAAAACCACTTAAATTCTAAATGCATATTAAGCACACTTTCAAACTCAGTTGAAGCAAAAAGCAAATTTCAATCACGTAGCTTTTTTTAATTACAATCAATACCTTAACTGAACATCATAATACAAAGTTTTGGGAATATTCAATGACAAGAGTAATTAATTAGTGCTTTTGGCATTAAAAATTACATTTTCTTGTTCAATTTTTTCAGCAGAGTGGAGCAATGGAATTTTATTTAGTTCACTCATCTGATTCACACTCTGTCTTCATTGTATTTCTGCAACTATATCAAGCCAAAAATCAGGCAGTAGTAAGTCACATAACATTTCTAGTCAATTTACTCTGCAAAGGCATGCACAAGTTATTCGGTCAACTGACCTTCAAAAAGCTACACAGCTGTAACCCTTACTATGATGGGTTAATATTCCTTAGGGAGGTCTGTATATTGAAAACACACCAAATATGCTTTACATTGGTACATTACTCAATCTTTATAACTGAGTGGAACATTGAAGCTTCACCAGTTTAAATCATTATTTCACAGCACAAATGCAGCAGAAAGTACTAAAGCCACACCGTTAAGAAAGCGAGGGATGGAAGAGTCCAGTTCTGAACTATTCAAGGGATCTGGTTCTTCACAATATACTTTGACTGTATAGCAGCACAGCTTTCACTATATCCTGCAAATATTTGTGAAAGCTCAGGTTATTTGTGTTTTGTTTGTTTGGTTTTCAAAACACCTATTTAAGAACCTCTGAACATTTAAACTACTATTCAAACTACTATTTAAACTACTAAATTCTACAGCTTTTTCAAATAAACTAATTAGCTAAGATAGTTAAGATCTACCACTGTGAAGAAAAAAATGCACTTAACTGAAACTGGCCACCGTATCTTACTTCTTCACCTGAACTGTTTATCAGATGTTGGTATTGCGAAATACTGCTTCAGGATAGGTCCTAAATATTAAATTCACTATAGTAAAACTCATCATGTTATCCAATAGTAGCTGTCTGCTCTTCTGCACTTCTGAACTAAATCTGACTTTTGTCACACACCCAAACCATACTGCACTTTCAGTTAGCAAGAACGCACAGTTACATACTGAGTTTTATGACATAACACCCATCCAGGCAGAGCACTGACCTCAGTGGGAATTATGTTTAACAGTTATGGACAAAAACATAGTTTTTGAATATTAGTTAGACAATCCAACAAAGATTTTTATCTTCTAGTTCATTAATTTCTGTTTCTGATTGGGACCGCAAAGGATTAATGCTTTCACAGACAGTAAGCTACCACTGATGGCCTCAATAGAAGAGTGTACGAACACAGAAATTGGTGTTATATAAAGATTTTCTTAGCATTCCATATCTTATCTGTAATTTTTATACTACTTTTATGAGCAATTTAATTAAAGTTGGTTTATGAAGCAGCACTTACTTTACAAACTAGCAAATGGTCAACATACATGCTAACAAAAAAGTGACTGAAATATTTCAAAAAATTGTCAAAATAACAAGTAGCTGACCTATGTAACTCCTGTATGCACAAGACTCCTATTAACTTCATTGGGTGAGACCTACAAATGAGAAATTTGCCCAACTGTTTCAAATAACAGAAGTAAAATTTAAAATGCAACAAGAAAGCTAAATATTAACTATCAGAGGAATTTAAGGTCTGGAACTGTCACGGTCAGCATACTGCCCTGTAGCACCGGTGAAGAAAGGATAGTAAAAATTCAAGCAGGCTGATGGTTGGAATGCTGTAGGCAGGAGCTTCCTATTTTAAACATAAAAAGAAACACATTTAGTGTTATCTAGGCAGAAAAGGGGTTATTTTTGTTTGTTTGAGGGAAACAAACAACTCCTCCCAAACAGACGATCACAGAAAGAAAACAGGATGTTACCATGGGTTAATTTCTTTCAAATAATCACAGAACAACTCATCAGCGACTAACAGAAATAAAGCATGTAGTCAGTTTTCTTAAGAACAAATGAGATGTTATTCTGACATTTTTCCCTTAAGTTAACTTCAACAAAAAGGGCCTCTAGACTAGATTGACCTGAAGGAAGCCAGAGGGGGAGTTCTTTAACAGGATCACTATATTTCATTTTGTGAGCATCTGTTTAGTGTTGCTGATTTTCCAATGTTACTTAAAACCCACGAAATCTAGGGAGGGGAGGGGAATGAAGTACACATGATCTGATCCACAAAACCAGTATTTACATACTCTGAGTAATCTTCAGAAAAAGAGCCCAGTATTTTGCTGTATATTTTCAAGAAGAACCTAATCTATGGCAGGTGATTAAAAGGGTACCTAAAGTAGCAGATGCAAGTGAGCAGTGTCCATGATGTGGAACTCCTGAAGTTTCATCAACTTCAGAGCTCACATACTGATCTCGTACACACACACAAATCATTAGTAAAGAAACACTTCAGATGCAAGGAAATTTTCAGGGAACAGGATTCTTGAGCCTCAGCTGCCTTCAGAAAGCACATGAGGGCCACTGTCTCTGGATATTACTTTATTCTCCATGCCTGAGCTTCAAAACATCTCTTACATAAGGGAAGTCTAATTAGAATGGCTGCCTCTATCCGGCTGGCTGACATTTATTCACCATGGCAAGAACCTGTCCACTAACAAGATTCCCATGAGCCTGACTGACATGCCTGAAGTGCAGACTCAGTAGAGTCTACAGCCTGTTGCCAATGACTGCAGAAACCTCAGATCTTTTCCCTTTAGGCACCGCAGCCTTGATGGGAAAATCTGCAAAATAGATCAGGTTCTATTTTACAACCTAACAGTGCTCTGCACTGCTTTGGACAGAAGACAAACATATGGACTACCACCAACTATTAGAACTTCGTGTGAAATCACAGGAGAATTATCAGCATGTAGCTTTCATGATCTGTTTCACACACATTTGCAAAAGTTTTCCAAAATTGTGTTCAGATACCAGTGCACAAACAAACAGTTTTGTAACCTAAGTCTCAATACATTAAGATGCAAGTTGTTTCAAAGTAGCTAAGCTAACAAAAGCTGTTCTTCGGGTATTTTGTTGTAATGATTTTGCATCTTATCTCCCTCACTATAATAAGCTCACTTGTCTCCTATTCTCCTGCCAGTCTGGAGGGACAAGAGACAGCATTTGCTGTACCTGGTTTTGAGCTTCACACATGCCGGGTTGCCAGCTGGCAGTTCAAACAGAATCAATGACGATTTCAGCTCACAATGGAGACTTTCCCCCTTACCAGCGCTAAGCTAGGTTTCTACTCTCTTACCACACCACTGATTTTCACTTGTAGGAACATAATACTTTTAAGATGCTCTCTTGCCAAATTCAACAAGTTGGACAAGTTCAAAGGCTACTGGAAGGGAATGAAGGGAGGTCAGGGAAGAAAGGGGAAGGATATTTGGCTGACAACCAGAATAACAGCACAATCTTTATTCTAAGGAAAAAAAGACCAAAAATAGATTTTGGAAAGAATAAATGTGTAGCTAACACTTAAAGAAGCTAGTGGACAATATATAATGAGAAATATGTCTCTAACCAATAGCCATATAATTCTTTTGTCCTCAAAAAAAGCTTATGCAGCTATGTTCTCTGTTCAACTCTCCCTCTTCCCTCTCTGCGCTGCAGGAACTTTTGAAGCTGGTGATCAGTTTCAACCAACGCTAACTCAGGGAATGCAAGTATCAGGCAGTTTGCATTTCCATGGCAGATGCAAGTTCAGGGGTACAACATCCAAAACAGAAACTACAGAGCATAGTTTTGAAATATAGAATAAACTGATGTCATAACATTCGTGGTGAGGGTGCTATAGGTATAGGACACAGTTCTAAGGAAAAACAGGTTTCTGTATTTCAAGTATTTGACAGTTTCATGAAACATAAAAGCTACAGTTTATAAGTTTCACACATCTCCTCCCATTGTGTTGTCCCCCTCCCCAATTAGGTTATTCATATTACCACATATTGTCAACGGTAAAAGTTAGATTATTGTAAATTAAGCACAGATGTGTTAATTTTACAGGCACAATACATGTAACCACAGAAGCATCTCCCAAGCTTGACATAAAAGATAATCACTGGAATTCTAAGAAAAATTTAATAAAGAAGTATCAGTAAATATTTAGGGATCTAACATTTGGACTCCTCTATGAGATCTGTTAAGAAAAACAAAACAAACTAAAACCACAATCAGTCCTGCTGACATTTTTGTTTAAGAATAAACCCATTTGGAAGGTGACTGTCCAGTACCCCACATGGAACAGCTGAGAAGGAAAGTAAACAAAGATTCACACAGAGGTTCACCAAGGGGAAATCACCAAAGATGAAATCATGCCTGCTTAGAGAGGAGATAAGTGGAGATAAATCAGTTTAGATACTAATAACAGAAAGGCATTGCCATTTATGTCCACATGCAGAACA
>Ga0181612_128586_pt1 | contig 17202 bp, 15 predicted proteins | sample HoacroProtozoa21_FD_119630 | JGI IMG/M metagenome (GOLD analysis project Ga0181612, IMG submission 119630) | Hoatzin crop microbial communities from Cojedes, Venezuel. Combined Assembly of Gp0051906, Gp0051904, Gp0051908
GGAGGGGTGAGGGGGTGCGGGGGGGCGGTGTGAGGCGGGAGGCGGGTTGGGCGGGGGGGCACCCGCCGCAGCCCCGGGGCCTGGGACGGGGCCAAGCGAACGGCGGCGCGGCGGGGCGGGGGCGTCGCTGGCCTGAGGAGGGTTCGCGGCCCGGGGCTCCGGGGGCTTGGGCCGAGGGGGGCGGCGGACCGACACTCTGCTCTCCCCTTGGGGCCCAGGCGCTCCTGGTGCCTCGCCTGCGGGGGGAAACACCGTAGAAAATACGGCTTCATGTGTTCCTTGGGGTCAGCTGGGAAGTGCTCGCGGTGGCCTTGCAGACCGCAGGGAGGGAGCGATGGACATGTCTGAGCGCTGGCACGAAACATCCTGAACATCCCGACCCCGGGGCTTTGGCCAGAGAGAGCCGCAGGGAGGGCTCTGTGGCGACAAGTGACAGCGCACGTACGGTCCCGCACGGGCGGGACAGCGAGCTGTCCTGTCGCGGGGACGCCGGAGGTGTTCTGCTACGCTGAACGCAGCCTTTGCCCCCAACGGTTCTGACAGGTCTGCCGCTTACAGCGCCCAACCCATGCGCAGATCGTGGAGAGCGACTGAACTTTCGTCGTAGTACGGGGTTAAAACCACACGTACGCTCTCCCAGGGGTGCAGAGAGCAGCCCCAAAGTGGGCAGAGGAAGCTGAAAACAGGTGAAGGCAGCCCTGGAGCACGGCTGCGTGCAGTTAGTCTGCGTACGGCTTTCGTTAACAGGCCCCATGGCTCATCGACAGCCTCATGGTCCTGTAGCCAAAATCCGGCAGCCTCAACAAAGCCCATGTGAAGCTGCAGTATGCTTAGGCTGAAACCAAACGGCACTGTTTAAAGTACCTATGATAGAAAATTGACTTAGCAGCTCAGGCTGGGAAAACTGACCTCCGTGGGTGAAAATTAGGGTTTTCTCCTGTACAACTGCTTTTTGAACACCTGTGGCGCGGTTCACTGCGAAGAGCTGTGGCTGGATCCAGGGTACAGCTGCTGTTCCAGCAGTAGAGCTCCCCAATGTAATTACAGCCCTGCAGAAGATCAATAGATGGTTAATACTGGAAGGGATTTTTTGATTTATTTGGTCTATGACCAGGAGCTACAGAAGGCTTTCCAATAGATTAAGTCCACCATAAAACCATCCAAGCCATTCCTGGACGTGAGATCACTCGATCTGTCTGCTAAGCACATTGTATCTTGCTTCACTCATCCTGTTCTCAGTTGTTCTTCCGTTCCAACACAAACATTTGCACATTTGACTCTATATCTCAAATGCCTGTAACAGTGATATCTTAACACCTCAGTCCTACGATACTAGTCTTTTCCTCATGCTTTCTCCATCTCCGTGTAAATAGTCTTTTTGTGCTTGGACCTGCAGTTGTATTTAAATGCTTGGTATTAAATGGGCATTTTATGGGTTTCTCTATTAGTCTTGTCATTTATGGATTTCACTTAGATCAAATGCATGGGCTTAAATCTTAGAAGTAATTAAAATCTGCCTTTATGGGGTAATAAATCAATGTGAGGTAGACCCTGAGCTGGTAGCAGAGAATGTGTCTGAAGTCTGAGTTTTCATTCTTGAAAGCAGGACAGTGCCACAGCGGGGCAGGAAAGGCAGAGGTAGTTCACTTTCCTGCCGCGGCCCTTGTCCTCTTCTGCCAAGGGCCACTAAGGCTGACTGCTGACTTTGCTGAATGTCAGAGCAAGCCCTCGGATTAGCTGCCAGTATTCTGATTTGGGTTTTTTCTGTCAAGATATCGATTACTCGAGCTGGATGATCTGGAACAGCCATGCTTTTGGTGGTGGTGTAGCCTTTTACCATTCCATCAACTCTTGCAAAAACGAATGAAGATCTTTGAGGAGGGGAAGGGAAAGGACGTGGTTTTCCAAATGTTTCAGAAGTTATTGCTGCAGATTGATTCTCTGGATATATTTGCCTTTGCTTTCCTCCCTGAGGTAGCAGAACCTGCTGCTCTGTACTGCCCCGGTTAAGCTGTGGGCTAGCTGGTTTTCTTGTCTTATTACTGTGACAGCCTACACCTACACTGAAGAGTTGGTAGGGACTTTTCTGCGTTTCTGCTGATTTACACCTCAATCAGGAAACGGTCTGAACTACTTAAATCTTTAAAACTTAGTTGGAAATTGTTTTTCTTTTTCAGGAAAGTGAACCTGGTGAGTACAAACATCATTTATTTGCTATCATAGCCAAGTAATCACTGAAGAAAGCTGAAAGCAGCCACTTGACATTTTGAAATACGTATTTGTCTTGTCTGTACCGGCAGAGTCAAACAGCAGTTGTCCGCACCCGGTTTTATCTTCTCTTCCATATGTAAGAACTTTAATTGGGCATGACATAATGTAATCAGTTAAGCTATTTAAATAAAAGGGGGGGAACCTCATGGGTCGATGTTCCTGAAGCCCATGGTCATCAGCTCGCTGATGGAGATGTTACAGAAGAGAGACGCCACTTAAAACTGTCTCATCTGCCTCCTACTGCCGATGCAAAATGCAACAAGAGCTCATTTCGAAAGCGCTGTTTGTGGTCTCAACAGCACCAGGGGGTGTTACAAGTTAAGAAAATACACATACTGCTTGTTCGTAGGCTATGGCTTTACAGACTGTTCAGGTCAAAAGACAGCTGGGTCCTCTCCTGTTAGGCATGCCACTGGAGAGACATCCTCTACTTGAGGGATTAATTCCATTTAGTTCTCCAGCTTTTTTATCCCTTTCCTCCAATATGAATGTCAAACATTTATTTTATTTGTCAAGGATTATTTTATGGCATTGAAAACGTCAGGCATGAAGCCCTTGAGAACTTAGAGCGGGTAGCTTTAAATTGTCCCCATCTATGGGCTGAGGAGTACTTATGGGGCTGAGAGATGGCGGAGGAAGCAAGGCAGGTGACCATCTCAGGTTTATCAGGGCTGCTGTAGGTAGACCTTCCTCACCAGCAGATCCCCATGGTCTGATGAACCCCTCTCCCTCGTAGATCTGCAGGAACCCGTTTGCTCCCCGCTGCCTGTCTGGCGATCTCCTTTTCCTCTGGAGGCTGTTTGTCATCCCCAAGACTTTTGTGCTGAAGAGAAACCAACCCAGGAGCAGGGGATGGAAGGAGAGAGGGCACAGTGCTTGTGATGGAGGTTAATTTTTGTTCCCTGCCACCTTTTAAGCAGAAGCTGCGGAGGGACCACTGGGTACCACTCACCGGAGAGGGGCTGTTTCCTTTGTAAACCTGTCTGCCAAGAGCTGCGCAGGACACGGACTCAACGGCCTCTGCTCGCAGAGAGCAGGGAACAGGAGACGTGGCTCCCGGAGAAGCTCTGCTTTTCCTTCCCCTCAGTTCTTCCAAACCTCTTGCAAAAGACCTGCTCAGCGAACACCCTGAATGATGGCTGCTGGTTAGCCTGGTGGAAGACTGTCACCATCCCAAGCACGTATGGTTTACTAGTTATTTTTTACGCAGTGCACGATATTCCCCGTCTTGTCTGGTGTTCAAACAAGACAAGCCCCTTTCTGCCCCTCCTGCCCGTTCATTCAGCAGACATAAACCAAGGAGTGCACCTCATTCCTTGATCCAAATGGTCTCCCTTGTAGAGACAAAGGAAAAAGTCCAGCAGTAGCAGCATCAGAGGAACTGGAAAGATTTTTTTCATGATCCTGCAGTTCCAGGCAATATTTGCATTGCAGAACCTGTCAGAGCAAAATCCATGCTGAGGCATGGCATCTTTTTTCTGCTTTTGTTCCTTTCGTTGTCCCACTTTATCTTCTGATCACATGTCTGTTCTTGGTGCCCTGAAGTTGGCTGTCTTCTCTGCACTTCACACGAGAAGCTGTCAAGAGTTTAAAAAAAAGCTATAGGAAACATCAAATGGATGTGTCTGAGCTCTGAAGGGCAGCCTGGGCTCCAGCTATGTGGGCTTCTATAGGCAGAGTCTTCTGTCCTCTCCGACAGATAGTGCTCCTTTGCTGCCATGGCTGAGACTGAAGCAAGTTGCTCCTTCTGGCTGACCTTCCTAATTCCCCCTAGCAAGGGAATTTTCTCAATGGGGTGCTGGGCTGGAGTGACTGGGGAGCTCACGAGCTCCGCCGTTGGAGGGTTATAAGGACAATTTAGGCAAATAGCTGTTAAGTACATAGATGTTGCCTCACAGGGGAAGGAGAAACTAGGTGACTCGGTGGTAGGTCCCCGCCAGACCTGGTTTCTAATGGTCTGGTTTCTCAGGTGGACAGATAGTCACCTGATCCCAGTGGAAAAGCAATGGGTCTGCACGCTTTTTTGAAGCCCCAAATACTCTCCTTGTTCTCCCTTTCTCACTTCAGAGACCCCGGAGGATGATCCGCCCCCAGAAGGGAAGTGTGTAAACAGAGGATGCTTTGCAATTAGTGCAAGTCATTGCAAGAGTGAGGTAGGAGGTATCTTCTCCCTGGGAACAGTGCGGGAGGCTTCCTCTCATCTGTATCTACGCCTTGGAAGAAAATAGATCAAATCATTGCCAGTGACCAGGAACATGGCGGAAATGGAGATTAAAAAGAGTGTAACGTCCCCAAGTAGTCTATAGTGAGTGGGGCTTGTTTCTAGGCGTATCCTAGCAGTTAATACCAGAAGTAGTGGCACTAACATCAGCACTCTGAGGCCCTTTCAGTGTGTTTCAGACACTAAAGATAAGGCTGTGTTTGGTTTTTCACTTACAGCGGGAGTTCTACTTTTTAGAAAAGCATGATGAAGTAGTTTATTGGTTTTTAAGTTCAAATCATGGAAAATGTAGTTCACTGAAAAGTTCACTTGCAGACTCTAATCATTCATCGGGCCCCTCTGAGCTTAAGAGCCGTAAAGCTAAAAACAGCACATAGTGAAACTTCGCTGGGGTCACAGTTGCTACAGTGGCTTTGGTAACTGCCCAAAGCTCTAATGGGGTAACTTCCTTTAAGCAGCGTTGCATGGAATAGCCAGCGAGGTGTTACGGCGGGGCTGCTGCTTGCAGCGGAGCTGGCAAGGTCTCTGCCAACGGGAGCCAACAGTGTGAGTCAGGGACAGAGGCTGCCGCCGAGAGCCGCCCGTGGCGGCTCCTCCGTGAGTGCCGACCACGCTGCTGACAGCACATCTCGTCCACAGCCACACAAGCAAGGAGCCAAAGCGCCCAGAATGGGCAGGACAGATGGCGAGTGGGAAGGCTGGGGGAGCCTGGCTGTGCGCGGCGTCGGCAACTCGGCAGCACGGGGGGCTGGCAGCCTTCCCGGAGCAGAGTTAAGGTTGTGAAGCGGTGTCTGGCTTACCTGGCAGCCACTGTCACGGTGCCCCGTGTGCCATCGGGAGAGGACGGAGGGGCTTACACCCCACAAAATGACTTGGCTTTTGACTTCTGTGATTTTACATCAGGTGAATAACGTACAGGGAATCCCAACTCACACGTAGCACCGCTTCTGTACGGCTGAGGTATTGCACATCCCAGTTCAGCATCCAGCCAGCGGAGGCCTTGTTAAGGAAAGACTGGAGCACAGGGAAGACGGGCTGGAAACAGCTGGCTGGTGATAGCGGGGACCAGTGGGAGCTGACAGCAAAGAGCAGAGAGCAGGTCATGAAGGGTCACGCTTCTGGCAAGGAAGCTAACGGTAGGTAGTTGGGGTGACTTGTAAACGCGGTGTCTTTTTAACCTGACCTTACCAGGGAGGAGGATGGGCTCAGTCAGAGACTTCTGCAGGTCACAGCGTATTTGGCTGCAGGAGAGAAGTGATTTGTGGCCACACATTTATAGCTGGAGGCCTTCTTCATACCCATGCGACAGATTGCCCTCAGGAGCTGGACTGGGAACTGTGGAGTACAACATTTGATTGGTGTGATAACAAAAGCGATTCGGCACAAGGCACTGGCATCTTACTTTTGAGTAGCCCTCACAAACCAGCACAGTGTGTCATGGAAGAAAAGAGCTGGAAGAGCCCGAGTGCCCACAGGCACAAGCGATGCTGTCTCCCCTACCCTGCAATGGGCAGGAGGAACGTGGAGCACCAGAGAGGCTGGCGTGGTAGCGTCTGCCAGTGGGGTCCTGCTAGCATGGGGGTCTGCCTGGAGGTGAGGTGCCTTCCTGGAGAGCGCTGCTGCAATGCTCGTGTGAAAGCAGCTTGCAAATACTGTTTTCTCAGTGTCTTCAGGAGGTATAAAAAGGTGTGCTGAAACCATGCCATGGGTCAAAGTCAAGTCACGAAATAAAATCCAGGTGTCCTGGCTCCCAGGATCCCTTCTAACCATTAGGTGTTTGAATGAATTTCCAGTGAAGTTTTCACCTTCTGTGCTGTCACATGTTATTGCAGAACGTGTCGCAGAGAGAGAAGCAAGAGGGAGAGAGAAGTGGTATTTATGATGAAGCCTCTTTTCTCACAGGGAAGCATTAGCTGCTGGGATACTACCCCGTCTTAACAGGAGCACCGTTATTAAAAAACCTGACAGTATTGAGGTCCCAGCTGTGTTCGAAAAGGTGCAGAGACAGGGAACCACACTCCACAAATCTGACAGAGTAGCTGAAGCCTGAGCAGCAGCTGGGTGTTACTGCGAGGAATGCTCAGCTCAGCAGTGCGAGGGACCTGGCACGGCCGCAGCCTGAGCCGGGGCAGCCCAGCACGGCAGGGCTGGCAGGTCCTCTGCTGAACTGGGGCTGGCAGGCTCCGACTGGGAGGTCACATGTGGGAAATGGGAAGGCTGGAGGCTGAGAGGTCAAATCACAGAGCCACCTTGTTCTGGTTTTACTAGGTAAAAGGATGGCTTTGCAAAGAATGTGAGAATAAAAATAAACCTTCATGGTTCTGGACAAAGCTTGATTCACAGTTCACTTTGAAAGACTTCCCCTGACTTCACTGGAGCTTGGATCGGTCCCAGATCATATTTCTTCTGAGGACTTGAGAGATGTTTTTATCTCCCATTTAAATCTCAAGGTGTTCCTTCAGAGTAAGCACAGATTACATGCTATTAATAATAATGAACTATTCTTCTCATTTACAAATTCTCTAAACAGAGGCACTCCACAACTAGGCTGCAAATAGCTGGCAGGGAACTAAGACTCCTCAGGCTTCCTCCTCACAAGGCTGTCTCCTCCCGGCTCCCTTCTTCCCCCCCCAGGGAAACTGGTCCACGGCTGTTGTCCAGCCTGGCTCCAGGTCAGTCCCTCACTTCCCGATGTTGAGGCTGAGGTCAGGTGGGACACACAGGACCTGTGGCAATGGTAAGAACTCTAAAGCACAGGATGTGCACTGTTGAAGGATGGGGAGAGCACCTGCAGCCCTAGGGACCCAGGATTGGGAAGGGACAAGCTTTAGTACACCACTGAACTATGGCTCTGACATCGCTCCTGCAGGCTACTCATTTGCACAGCACGTGAAAAAGTGATCCTGCCCAGGAACCGCCAGCCTCTTCCCTCGCTGCTCGCTCCTCTCCCACCCCTGGAGAGCTGCATCTCGTGAGCAAAGGTGGGTGTGAAATCGGTATTACCGGATTCCCATTGAATTCAGCTGCGAGTTTGTCAAGCACATCGAGGCCAGCAGCTAGCTACTGTCCCCTTCCCACTGTCCCAGTCTCTCCTGGGCTGAAGCAATGGGAGCTGGCCCCCCCAGCCCTCCTGTTTGCCCTTGGCGGGTGTCAGTTTTCCCTTCCTGTCAGCGAAGCTGCCAGTAACACCGGTGCCGTCAGCAAGCTGCACCTGGGTGATCCATCCCGTGGGGCAGTGGTACCACCTCTGTGTCGCCTGCAGCTTGCCCGAGGGTGAGGGAGCTGGGTCTGACTGTCACAGGCTGGAGCATGCCGGAGCCTGCTCCTGCTGAGGTGAGGATCGCGCTGCTCTGCAGCCGCGGGAGGGATGGACGGATGCACGCTGCCGTCAGCCTTTCCAGGAGCTCCCGGCAGCATGGGAGCAGGGGCAAGGGCACCTCCCCAGCAACCTCCATGCAGCAGGGCTGGCCACTGGCTGCGGTGAGGGCAAGCAGCCGGCTAGGCACCAGGCAAGCTGAAAAATACTGAGCAGCACAGCTACGGCTCGTGCCAATCACTTGGTCTTGCTGATCTGACAGCAGCTGGGAATTGCATCCCAGGAGCTTTCCTGAGGATATGTGATGCTTTTATCGGCTGACTGATAAGTGTTGAGGTAAACCACGTTGTTACACCTGTAAAATTTACCCTGTGTCTACTAGGAACCACTCAAGCTGGGGGTGTGGGGAATATGAGCTAGGTCTGATGGGTGTGCTTCAAGTCTAGGAAAAAGAACCATTCTTGGAGCTACGCACTTGCTCTGAGGCAGTTCGAATCCCAGCTTTTCTTTCCCGATGAACCCGTTCCTAGCATTGACATTACTGGGAAAAATCCTCTGACCCCAGAATATGCTCTTTCTGTTGCTGCTGAGTCAAAAGCCGGTGGCAGCAACATCAGTGATTTGGGGGCAAACAGGATAGTTTTGTTAGTGTTTGTGAGCTTGTAGGAAGCTGCCACTAAAATAGCCCTGATTTCTATTTTGCAAATGGTGATCGCTTTGTTGCTAGGATTCCTTGGTGCTGAAGATGCAACTGCACGGCTTTCCTTGGAGCAGCACGCGGGAGCGTCACCAGCAGATGTGGCCAGGGCCAAATTCTTCACGCCACTCGCATACGTACGCTTGTATTTTAGTGAGTGGCTTTCCCATCCTGCTGAAATATGCACCATATATATTGTCTGTGATCCAAATGTTCTTTTCTGGGTTTTCTTTTATTTCTGCTTGAAGAACTCGAAAGTATCCTGCAAGAGCCACTGCTGAATCTGACATTTTAGAGGACTGGAGGCTCCTTCTGTCCTGATGTCTGCTTTCCTCGTCTTCCGATGGTGCCTTGAATTCAGAGGGTGAATGGTGTGAAATAACAGGCTGTCTTTGTATGGTATTTCAGGGGCATCCTGGCATCTGAAATTCAGGTGAATCAGCAAGATTTGTGGCTTTACATGGTTTGTCTTGTCCTGCGATAGGCTCTACTGGGGAGAGAATTTAATGCTACCATTTTGTGCGCTTTCCACCCTGAGACATTCCCCCTGACAGCTCTGTCAATGAAAGGAGGAGATTAAATCTCTGCAGGAACTTAAACAACGAGAAACCAAGTGATCCCTGCTCACCACAGGAGGGCAACTGCCAAAGCGAATGCCTGAGTCAGTGATGCTTCAGACATGTGGAGTGCATGCAGGTTATTCTTTTTAAGCCAAGTAACATCATTTCTGCCTGGCATTGACGTCACGGCCCCTGCCTGCAGGAAGTTTTCATTCTCACAGGAGTTCCGTGGCAGATGAGCAAATGGTGCATCCAAAATATACGTGCAGCAACCAATATGCTGCATGTTCAAGTACTGGAGGGAAATTCTCTTTGATGCAAAATGGCTTTTTCTGTTGCGTTCTATCCCTTCTGTTTTCCTCCATGCTGGCAGCCACGCTGAGAGCACTTGCTACTGGCTCAGTGTGAGCTAGGGGTAATGGGCTTCTTGCCGTTCAAGATGGATGGCAGGAGGGATTTTGTTCCAGGCTCTCCAGGAGGGAATTTATGAGGTGACTGTTGTAATATCTCCCTTTTGCCTCACCAGGCCTTATTATCAATGCCTCATGCAGTGCCCAGATTGGGTCACATGGTGGAGGAGTACTTCTGCCCGTCATACACCAATGTCTGGTTTAGCACAGCCCTGCAGGCTCCTTCCTTGCTGTACTAATGAGTATGTGACCGAGGAGTTAATTTGGCCCTGGAAGGCAATAAGATGTTGTACTCTGACTCTTCTCCTGAAGTTGTCTTCTCCCTGGTCACCCCAGACTTCTTGGGCCAGTTTTTCACCAGGATCACCTCAGGAGCTGGAAAGATGATAGCTGCACCCACGTCTCTTGTGGCTGTTTGGGAACAGGGGGCAGAGATCTTCTTGCTCTCCTTGCATCATCCCTGTCCACTGCACAAATGGTGACAGCTTTTTCAGCACCAGAGGTTGGTCCTGGTGTCAGAGCTCACCTTAGTTATGGTTAACAGCCCAACCTAAGGCTTGCCTAGCAAGGACTCAGTGGTCCGCTCTGGTCTGTGTGCTGCCGTGTCCGTCAGGAGGTGGAACATTTTCCACTGCTGTGTCTTGACCACGACAGAAGAGCGTCTCCTAGTTAGAGACAAAAATCTGCTTTCATCCAGGCGGGTCACCACCTGCCAAAGTGTGTAACTTGTTACTGATTATTCTTTCCCTTTTATGTATCTTATTGGGATATATTAATCACAAGCATAAATCTGCAGAGGAAGATGAAGTTATGACTGGCATTAATTTATCCACCATTTTTTCTTCTTTCTTCTCTACTTTTATTTCTTTTCTTCCAGTCCTCTGTCAGTGTTTCCCTCACTCTTTTTTCCCCATGGACAAGAAGATTATTCTTGCTAAATAAAAGAGGAAGAAATCAAAATATAAGATTGACTCTTTGCTCACATGAGTAATCCCGAGCTATGGGGTCATTTTGTTGTTGAAGACAGTGGTAAAGTCATCCTGTAGCCCCGAAGCCAGGTCTTGGCAGGGAGCAGGGGCATGCTGTGATTCTGCACATCTCTTCTTGCTGAGACACAGCTGCAGCATCAGCCCTGCAGCGTGCTGTCACCACCGTGGGAGTCTCTGCCCCAATTTAGCACAACCTTATCCCACTCCTCAGGCTGTGGGGAGGAGACAGGGGCATAGATCTATTTTTTGGAGAAGTTCCCTGCAGCGAGAAAGCAGCCGTTCAGGAGTAGCTGCTTTCCAGGTCATAGATGGGCCAGGAAGACTGCTGGCTCATGTGATGCTTTGGTGCTGTCAGGCTCAGTGTTCCCCACATTTGATCCTCGCCCAGGTCCCTTCTCTGGGCCCGATTGCTCCTGCCCCTGCCCAGTCTGGCTGGTCCCCAACCTTGCCTGCCACCACCCTTCCCCTGCCTTGGTGGCACTGGCATTTGGAGTGTGTCTAGGCTATTGCTCTCCTCCGCCTCTTCCCACCCCCTGTGTTTCCCCCTCATTTCTCTGTTTCCATTCGGGCCACATCTTTGCTACCCTCTGTTTTCTTTCATTTTTTCAATTTAGACATGATAGCTTTTTTGCTTCAGCAAAATTGCAGCTCTTGAGGTCAGCCACCATGGACAAACACATTTGCATGTAGGGTTCAAAAGGACGGGAAACTCTTTTGGCATTATTTCCCTGAAGGAGAAATCTAATACTTTTGAAATTGGGGAGCCCAGATACCTGGCTGCAAACCAGACACAGCCAACCCACAAGCTGGGCCCCAAACAGTCCTCAAAACAAACATTAGAATAAATTCATGCTGTGGAAGCATATTTTCTGCTGATACAGCTCATGCTAGAGTTTTCAAGGAGACTGAAGTATGAAGTCTGACAGAAGAGGAAAAAGCCATTTTGTCAATAGAGAGCTACGGAGAAATAGTAAGCATAAGGCAAAATTATGTATCAAATTTTTAAAGACTGTGACTTCAAAATACTTTGGTCCGTTTCCTCTGAACTTCACAGACTATTTCTGCTCCTCTATTGGGGTCAGTTTGGCAACTATCAGTTCAAATTTATTTTGCCAGTCAAAATCAGAAGTGTACAAAACAAGAGGTTTGTAGTTGTCTCCTCAACCATTTGCAGTACTGAGGCAGCTAGAAAAAGAAGAGGTGCTTCAAGCCCACACTGCCATACAGCTACTTTTGAAGTAAAATACAGCTACTGATGAATAGCACACAGCAACAGCAAGCTAAGTGATAATGTGCACCACTGAAGCTTTGGGAATGTTTCTCTTAGTATTACATGTAGAGCTGCATGTGGGATTACTCCTGGCAGTGAGCACTGGAAGTGTGGGGAGCACCTTGGTGTCCACGTAATGCCCACGGCCTTGTGTTTATGATTGCCGCTTAGCGTTGTGAAGACAGTTATCTTGTATAAGTTAATGGGGTATTTAGCCATTAGACTGGCAGAGGTCTGCAGGAATAATTACCATATTTGACACTATCCACTGGAATTAAACATAAAATCACTGCTGGTAACATTAACAGTTGGCACAAACATCAGCAGGCTGGTTTGTAATGATGAGATGAGTGCAGTCCTGCAGAGGGATCTGCTTCATTTGATAATTTTGTTATTCAATCCAAAGCCAAATCTGAAGTTGCACATTTCAGGGTGGAGACTGCAGCCAGCCCTTCAGCTGTCCTCAGAAACAGTGGCTCAAAAAATACCTGGGAGCAAAGCAGGTGAGTGGTTGAACGTGGACTCCTGGGGTGGTGCTGGGCAAAAATCTACGCATGCAACTCTTGGAGACAGTAAAAAGGGGGAATAAATGGGAATGAGAGGTGATTTTGTGTTTTGGTGTGATGCCAGTGAAATAAGTGCCAAAGTCCTGTATCCACTTGCAGGGTATGCATTTGAGAAAGATCTCAAGGTGCTAGATGGAGAGCAGAACACCTAAAAGAGCTAGAAAAAAGGCTGTGCAGTGAAGGACTTTAAGACCTTAACCCATTTAAATTGTCAAAAAGAAGGCTGAGAGGTGTCACAGTTAGAATGGAGAAGTATTTTCAAAGAGAGAAGACAGTCATATGAAAGGAGTCTTTCATCACCCAGAGAATGGGCATCCCCACTGCCATGAATGGGGACTGAAGTGAGACAAAATTACTGTGGCAGTAAAATTTCATCATCGAAACAAATTACAAAGGGGATCGCAGGTTCTTCATTTCTTTCAGTCTTATCAGTTAAAGCAGAGTGTCTTTATGGAAGATGAGCTTTTACAGACCACTCGTTACTGGGCTGTACACAGGACTAGAGTGAAATTGCATTGCCTGTGAGATGTAGGAGCTACGAGGAGAAGGCGTAGTGTCTCCCAGTCTTAAGGTGCAAATGTATTTTGGGTTGTGATAGAAGCTGAACCTTCCTGACCCAGAATAGCTTTGCAAAGGCGAGAGGAGAAATTTCTGTGACTACCCGTACGTGCTAAAGAACCATCTGGCTGTTGATTATAGTGTAAGGATCCCCACCATCGCTGAGGGACAGCCACATGGCTAGTGGTGAGTCCTGCTGTCAGACGTACTTGTATCCGGAGGTCAGCAAAAGCAGCGAGCCATCGCAGAGGCACCAGAATTTCGGGTTAGGCACCCAAAAACCTGGGCTGGTGGAATCAGTCTGGGCTTCTCCGAGCATGGCCCTTCCTCCTGCTGCTAACAGGGAGGGCTCGCGTGGAAGAACGGGGACACCCAGACCACCTCGACATGCTCCCTGGGGAGTTCATTAGTTCTTTCGTACCCATCAAGAGGAAGGGGCCTAGAGACACAAGCACAATTTGCTCACCCAGAAATATGTTGTTCTGGTTCCCTGGCATCAGTCTTACATTTCAAATACGCCTTTTAAGGAGAAATCAGGGTTTGAGGGGAGGTCAGTTTTTGCATTCACAGCCACCCCCAGCGTAGTTGCTTGCAGGCTCACTTAGGATGGTTACCAGCTACAACTTACCTGCCTGTGTCTTAATGCTGGTCATGTGCAAGAAGTCAAGGGATGGGTCAGAGAGCCAAACCACTGGCCGCCAGCCCCTTGCTCTTGCCACCAGAGCACGCTTGGCTCCAGCTGTGCACTCCCCCTCCGCTCTCTCCACCCTTTTACACCATGCGAGATTAACAGCCCGAACCTGCACGCTGCTACAACACAGAACACGTTTTAATGATTTTAATTACAGTTGCTGAAGCCAGAACCTGACCTGGCTGCTGTTGAGCCAGGACGAGCGCTGGGTGGGTGTGCCTGGGCGAGGGAGGCTCCACGCCAGTCCTTGCATACCTGCTTTTGATCTTGGGCATCTGCCATCGGAGGGTGTCTTTGAAGGCAATTGCCCTTTCAGCCACTGCCTGGGTGTTTTATCATTTGCAAACTAAGTTTTGCACAGAACTCTCTTGAAGGAGAAATAATCAAAATGTTGCTAGCCTGGAAACTCCTGTCTACTACAGGTGTCAGTTGAAATTCCAGTTCTCCGTCGGCAGTCAGGGCTTTCCAGACTATTTTCCAGCAACTGTGGCAACAAATTAAGTAGCCTCTGTCATTTAGTTGTATCTTGGAAGGGTCCACGCCGCTAGACAGAAAACAGACCATGGGAGGATGTGGAGTGTTTTGTGTGGTACATAGATCCTTCGCTCTGCCTGAGCTTTCTGGAAACGATGGGCCAAAAAAACCCCAAAGCAAATGTGGAGCAGCGCTGCGAGGCCGACTGCCCGGAGCTGGGGACAGCTCAGTGCAGGGCTGTCCCCAACCTTGTCCCTCTCCATAAGACCCCCGGCACAGGCGCTCCCAGCTCTCCCTGTGCATGCCACCTCTTGCTTGTGGCATTTTCCTCACTTGTGCTGAGGTCTACTAAAGAATTTGCGAAATACTTTGTTGTTGTTTTTAAGTGTGGAAGAGTAAAGTGAATTTTGGCTTGTGATTAGTTTGGGTAAGAGTTAGCAGAAGTTTCCAATCCAGTCAGGTGCGATGAGAAGGGAGGCCTCTGAAAGCTGCTCAGCAGCATGCCAGAGCGTAGCATGGCATTGTTTACAGCACATGTTTTTAGCACAACTTGAAAATCGTAAACAATGATACTGACAGCTCAATTGTGCTTCTTTACAGCGTTCCGTCCAAAACAGAAGATTTTTACAATTTGTACTGTCATCAGAGCTGGTTGGGACCTTTTGGGTGACACATTTGGTTTGTCAGAGCCATCACTCTTCACAGAAGTGGTGGTAGAATCACAGCATGTCTTGGGTCAGAAGGGATCTAGTCCAACCCCCCTGCCATGGGCAGGGACATCTTTGACTAGAGCAGGTTGCTCAAAGCCCTACCCAACAAGACTTCCAATGACTATCCACACCTTCTCTGGGCAACCTGTGTCTCATTTAATCTTCTGTCAGGAGGTTTCTTAGGTCAATGCTGGAAGCCAAGCCTAAAGGAAGGCCCCCAACAAGCAGGAGAGGAATGACACCTCTCTTGATTTGTGTTAGAGACCCAAAATGAGTGAGTCCTAGCTGGCAGGCACAGTGCCTGGTGACTGACCCTCCGTCTGTTCTGGGACAGTCTCTGTTTCACTCTGCCTTTCTGTTGGGCTCTTTGTCTTTGCTTTCTTCAATGAAGTTTCTCTATTAACATTTTCCAGGGGTTATACTTTTGTTCCATGTCAAAACAACACAGATCCCACAGCATTCCTCAAAGGACGCAACTCCCATTTGCTGGCTGGGCCAAGTTATCATGGAAATTATTAGTTTCCTTAAACATTTATTGTACTCATCCAGAAATACAAGCTTGCCCTGTTTAGATCTGAAATCCTATGCACGGAAAGGAGAAAATTCCATGTAGTACCACAAACAGCATGCTTGCAAGAAGGTGGTATGTTAATTAATAAAGTCTAGGAGCCACTGGTTTAACATATTAATGAATTTGTTACGCAGAGAGATGTAAAGATATATTTTCTTATTAGATTTTTGAATGTCTGATGCTTTTATTGTAATTATGTTCTATTTTGTGTCTTTCTTACAAACACTCTGATAGTGTTTTTAATAGTATAATTGTGTTAGATAATGATTTCAGCAAAGGGAAGGAGAAAGAAGAGGATATAGGCCAGTTAAACGTATTCAAAACTTGAAATAGGAGGGACAGCCATGGGGGTGGACCCTGGAAGACAGATCCTTTTGTAACCACGGACTTGTGGAGGGTGGGATCTGATTAGGAACAAAGGAGGGTATGAGACAGTGGGTCAGAAGAGCCAGAGGAAAAGAATTGTGTTTTTCCTAAAGAGTTCTAAACATGAAGGCCCTGCTGAACTGGACTGGTAGGTATGTGAATCAGAGAGATGTGGCAGTGGGCTCTAGAGCTTCATGTCTTCACTAATCCAAGGAGGAGAGAAGCTGCCTTTTCTACAGGCTGCAGTGAGAATGGTGGCGGTAACCTGGCTCGGGCTGATCCAGCCCTTTCAGTGCAGTGGATTGATGACCATTTTTGAAGTGTTGCAGAGGACACATACAGAAATGTCATCTTGGACCTACAAGCCTCTGAGCTGCTGCCAGCCCAGCCCAGTGCTGGTCCAGGACTGGTGAGACCAGAGCCATCTCTTCCCCCAGAGGGGAGGTAGCGTTTCACGGAGCTAAGCACAGTAGGAGGCATTTGCCCGCTCCGATATGGCCACTGATAGCCCTAACCAGCAGTGCTGGTTGAATCACTCCTTGGGCAGAAGCCAGCCTGTGGGTTGTAGGTTGGACCACAGAGCTGCAGAGAGCAGAGGAGTTGTTAGTCAAGGGAATTGAGATAAAGGGAAGGTGGAGATTGCAGTGCCTTTGGCAAACAGAGCCTTAGCTGACGTGGGACAGCTCTCTCGCATGGCTCTGCCCAGGGCCAGGCTGACAGTGCTTCAAACAAGTCATGGGAAAAATCGGGGTTCCTGGAGCTGCATGGAGTTCTTAAGCACTCACCTTACATTAAAACTGACTGCTGGACATCTTTTGCTGGGTCCACTGGCATTCTTCACAGTATAAACCATACGCGATTTTACATGAGAGCTGCCTGTGGAAACCTGGGTGTGAACTTAAATCCCGGTGTTAGAATATTGCCCGGCTGTTTTCTTCTGCACAGTCCCAGTGACTGGAGTAGAGAGATGTGAATTTTTAGAGTTTCCTTCATCTCAGAAGACCTTCAGGGAAAAGAAGGGGTAGAGTTTTGTAATTCTTCATTGCAGTCCATATTTTTGCATTACTGTAGCACTTAAGTCTCTAGTTCTGTGTTAAAAAGAGACAAAGAAGAGAAGACAATGCTTTCTACTGGAGTTCCCACGAGCTGGGAGAGCCCGGGGCTCTGACCTGACATCCAGTGTGTGGCTGGGGCTGAAGCCTACACTGGGGCAGTAACCACACTGGGACAGAGCAGTGGGTATTTGACAAGAGTTTCAAGAGATTAAACTCTCCATGACCACACGTAGACTCAGGGATGCCTTCCCAAAAGTCCCGTAATTATTTTTCAGCTGATTTGGGGGCTGCCTGAAGTCACTTTTTGGCTTTCCTCAAGGTAAGGAAAACAGCCTTATTCTTACCCAAACTAAGGTGTTTTCACTGCCTTACCCACAGAAAAGTTATGTACTGTGTGCCATAGAATCATAGAATCGTAGAATCATAGGTTGGAAAAGACCTCTAAGATCATCAAGTCCAACCGTCAACCCAACACCA
>Ga0181612_113361_pt1 | contig 17201 bp, 10 predicted proteins | sample HoacroProtozoa21_FD_119630 | JGI IMG/M metagenome (GOLD analysis project Ga0181612, IMG submission 119630) | Hoatzin crop microbial communities from Cojedes, Venezuel. Combined Assembly of Gp0051906, Gp0051904, Gp0051908
GGTGACCCACAGAGGGCCCTTCCAACCCCCAACATTCTATGATTCTGTGTAACTGAAACGTCCTTCAGAATGGCTACAGCCACCGCCACCCGGGCCAGCTGACAGCGTGCAGTGATTGCCATGCTGCAGAAAAGCCAGGGCAAGAACCACCATTCTGAAGGCACTACCAGTAAAGCTCACATTTTTTGGCTAGGGATCGCAGATAGATGACAGATCCACAAATGTTTCATAGTGCCCTTTGCTGGCTGTCGTCACGCCATGCAGACACATTCGCTATGCAGCCCCCAATTAAATCTCTCAACTTTGGCTCTTGGAAGAAATGTCTTTAAAAATCCTCTTGGCTAATTGAGCACCTTTTCAAAGTCTCCTTCAGAAACCACGATCCTTCATTCCCACCCTCCACAACTTGTGACACGGCCATTAAATCCGTCAGCATAATACACCCTGTTCACTCCTGCCCAGCCTGAAGTCTCTAATGAGGGTTGCAGAAGCAAACCCACTTCTCCCAACTCACAGAGAGAAAAAGAAGAAAAGAACCCCCACCTTCTTGGGGCTACGTCGTATGTCAAACCTTAATTGGTACGCTTCAAAGCAAAATGGGAGCGTTTGCAAACGCTGCCCTCCAGATCAGATGTTCAGCCCTCAAACTGCCAGGCTAAAGCAGCAACCCCTGCTCAGTGTCCCCTCCCCATGCCTCTCGGTCCGTCTCCAACTCTGTACTGAAGGAATTGCAAGGAGGAGCCCCGCGAGAGGACAGACATGGCAGAAAAAGAGCACTGCCTATAGAAACACTTCGGATCCATCCCACACATGCACAAAACCCCGCCTCAAAGGCTGAGGGCAGCTAGGGTGCCCCACTTCCCAACGCAATATGATTGCATTAATTAGTTGGAGCCCAAACGTGGACGTTTCTTCGCTCTGCAAGACCAGCATTGCTAAGTGCAGGGGGAAACGTTTCCTGAGGGTGAGAGGTTTGATGAACGCAGGAGGATGCCTGTGGGCAGGCAGGTCTCAGACCACCCTGAACCTCTGACAGTCATCAACACAGGCAGCAAGAAGGCTCAATTGATGGGTCAGGCTGGAAATCCAGGCACCGGGGCAGACTGGTAGGTGGTGCGCAATGCAAAAGCTTTGATCTAGCCTGCTCCTCCATGTCTGACCCCTCCGAGCGAGATCGGGAAGAGAGCAGAGATCAGCAATGGCCAGAGGACTGGTACCCCTGCTCAGACAGCGCTCATCAGAAGACAGCCCTTTCGGTCAGCAGCACCGTCTGAGTTTTTGATGGACTGAGGTGTAGCCTAAGAAGAAAGCGTGGAGTTGCAAAAGGCTGTGTGTTCAGGTATCTGACTGTCTTTGAGGTTCAGATCCATCTACCGTCAGCGCAGAAATGCCAGGAAACCTTGAGGGTTACAGAGGTTATTTGTTCTCACCACGGGTTTTGTGCAGCAGCTGAGTTTTTGAGAGAGGGTGGAATAAAAGGCTCAGCAGCCATGAGAAGGGAAGGTGCTGGGCAGAGAGGGCAGCAAGGAGCTGCCAGCACAACCCTGGTGGGGACCAACACGCAAATATGGCTTTACAGTCACAAGGCAGCAAGTGCCACAGGCTGGCAAGCACACCTGAAGAAGACCAAATATTACGTGACACTGATTTTTTAATTTCTTCTTTAAGCCTGGCTTGTGATTCCAAGCTGCGGGTTTTACCGCACAAGGATGAGGACACAGGTGATGGCCACCAACACTGCAGCAATTTGTAGCTTGAATAATGAGGAAAGGGCATTCTGCACAATAGCAGTAGGCACCTGAACTATCAGATATCAACTGACACGTCAGCAAGTTTTAGGAATAAGACAGCAATAACCATTTTAGAGAGTGATGGGCGATAGATTGATGCTGTGAAGAAAAAGGTGGCATCTGGATGTTTCTGTTGTGGAAACTAAAGCTCATGCACTGGCTACACCATTGGCTTGAGTTCATGGGGGAGTTTCTGGGCTGGATCCAAACCTTGCCCAGCTGAAACTTTGTCTGGCTTAAGCCCTGCACCAGGTGAATCACATGTGGGCCCAGATTAGTGCCAGACTGCTGAATAACTGTCAGCCTGCAGTACATGAGGATACCAGTCTTAACCCTACACACCCTATTCAAAAAGTCTACTCTGCAGAATTAAGGTGGCCCAGTCAAAACAAGTGTAAAAAAACCCAAACAAAAAACCTTTGGTTCTCACATATATTTGCTACTGAGAGGAGAAACGAGAAGCAAAACAAGTCCTAAAAAAATCTCAGCTCTTCACTTGTGCTGCACACTGTTTGCACCAGATACCTCCGTATCTTTGTTGAAAGCAAAAGGCAGCTCTGAAAGGGCACAAGCTGCTGAGAATTGCCCTTTCAAGACAGTCAGGGATGAAAATCAAACCCTGATTCAGTACACTCAGTTCACAGGTTTAAAGGGTGGACAGAAGTGCCAGGCACATCTAGTGACCATCTGCAGAGCAGAGTCACCTTTCACAATTTCTACATTACCTCCAATTTCATCATCTGGTTGATAGGGTTGTTTATTATTTTGGGAACCGCATGTCCCAATTTAAACAGATGTCATCTCTTCAAAACCATGTGCTGTGAACTTTGCAAGGACATGGAAGGAGAACTGAATATACAATAGAGCGAGGCAGGAAATTATCCAGGAGTTCAAATAACTGCAAACAGATCTAAACTTCCTCCTGGCAAATAAATGTTATTATACAGTTTTACAAGGTGCTTTCCGCTTGTCACATGAAATCTAGACTATCTAAATGCAAATCTTTTTTTAATTTATTTTTTAAAAAAGATAAATACATTTAGACTGGTCATCTGGTCATGGAAGAACCTGCCAGAGCTATCCATACTTAGAAAACCTGATTCATCACTGCATTTTTCCACTTATATGTGGGTGGCTGCTAATACTGTTTTCGTTACGCAAGAATTATAAATATGCTCACTTAGAACTAATGATTTAAGTTGGATGCACCAGAGAGCTATGAATAGCTCAAGGTTTCCCCTGTGCTTGAGAGGCCGTAGCCACGCAGAAGGTAGTTACCCAGGTCTGGAAGATACGTGGCTTTTGATGAGTGGTAGTCCGTTACGGCAGGGACTGCAAGGCTCCTGGAAGCTCAAAGTAAAAGCGTAATTTCAACACAGGTGCAGAGTTGTGGCTGTGGAAATAAGTTGTGTGTGCAACAGGAGGCTTATTAGGTGTTTGGGGGTTTTTTGATCTGATATGTAACATCGAGGTATCACAGCCCTATCCTGGTATCGTTTTAAGATCCGATAAAAGCACCCAAAACTACGATGTCTTCATTTTTCTTCTGCGATGCCTTGGGTACCACATTGTTGGAGTCCTGGCTGCTTGCCACCATTCAAGTCCTGTTGAATGTATGCAAGTGTATTTTCCAAAAGGGCCTCAGACTGATTGGGGAAGGTGAGGAGATAAGAACTTCGAGTCTTAAAAACCATCTTACTGCCATTACCATGCTAAATTTCAATGAAGTAGTCTTCTAAAAATGCTTCAGTAAATTAACAAGGTAATTAATAATAGATGCCTGCTATTTTCAAGCTCAGAACACCTCCAGAATGAAAGTTTTTTGCCCTGCAATCAGATACCATAAAAATGGACCAGCAAGCTGAATGGTGACAGCTTTTTGGGTTTCTGAAACAAGGAAAGGACGAAGATGCAACCACCACAGGCAGGACACCAAGCAAGCAACACAAGATGCTTGGCACATGTCACGACAGCAGTGCTGTGCTTGGACCGCCATTCCATTTTCCTGACCCTAAAGTGCCTCCTCTAACCTGCAGCCCCGCAGACGAGGAGCCCACAAGGACACAACACATCAAAAACAAGCACCAACAATGGGGTCTTTGGCCCAAATACTCACCAGGGCCAGTTTTCTCCTTCCCTCTCTCCTGCATTTCCCTGTACACCCAGATTGCCAGATCTGGAGAGCCATTTTCACCGCTTTTTGCCCTGATTTTTGTATTAAGAAGCCAAGCTCAGTGAGGGGCACTCTCAGAGCGAAAGGGGGAAAAAGAAACGTTTATACAGTGATCTGGGTCTGGTTGCTGTGCATTTGGGCCCTAAGCACATGCATCGACAAACACCCCTTTCCTCCTGTTTTGGGCTCACTAGAGGAGATCAAAAAAATTCCTCCACGTGGGGTCTGAAGACTGTGGGTGAGATTTTGAGAGCTATTACCATCAAAAATCCTGTATATTTCCCAGATCCCCAAAGTCCTTAGAGAAACAGTCTCTGTCTACAAGCGAGACATGGAGGACAGACACGCAGCCCTTGGGAAGGGCTGGAAATTGCTGGGAGCTTCACCCGCACGCTCTTTTGGAGACCCACCACACCAGGACTTGTTCAGCCCTCTCCTTCTGCTGACTGCGCAAGGCTTTCCCTGCTCTCCCACCACCATCCCTTAATCAAGAAACCCAGGCCGTGGAAGAACACGCCTCAGGCTCTTCATTTGTGTACTGGTGATTAACAAAACCAATTTCTACTTCGGCAACACTTATGACGTGCCTCAGTTCTTTAATGTATCAAGTCGGGGCTGAGAGCTGCGCCTGATGCTTTTTTTGTTCACTTTTCTCTTTTTCTTCTTTTTTCCAGCTTTTGAAGCTCGTGAGCTCCACAGACCAAGGGGACAGCGGTGGCATGGGGCATTACAGCCTCAAAGCCATCAGGCAGAGCAGTGCTGCTGGCTTCTACGTGAGAGGAGGAGCTTGCTCTGCTCCCAAGGGCACAGTCCCACCACCAGCAAACCGGACTCCTTAGCCAGTTTCTTACAATGCCGATGTCAAAAGGTGTTGATGTTCCCTACTTGTGAGCAGCACTATGTGTGCCCGCACCGTTTGCAGGGCAATTTGCTATGAGGCACTTGCAGCACTGGGATGTGCAGACCTTTACTTACAAAGAATGACAGCATAAATCTCCCTTAATGGGACCCTAAGTGACTAACAGATGCTTGTGTGCAGCTACTTAAAGGACAAACCCTACTGGAATAGGAATGGGCACAACTCCATCGCCCTTGATGGCTCTTAACCAAGAAGCCCTTTCCAAACACCTACTCCTGCACCCGCGCTTCCTTTTTCCCTTTATTAACTCTGCTACGTCCTCTACAGGCCTTCAGCTGATCATCCAGATCAACTGCAGACCAAAAACTCCTCTCAACATTTGCACTCCAGATATCTATGTTAAATGTATAAATGAAATGAGTTTAATCCATGTTCACACTTCGCTGTATTTCATTTCTGGTAACAGCAGAAATTATCCAGGACAGCACGCATTGAATGGCTTCATTCCCATTCACACCTTCCCTAGATCTGATAAATATAAGGGGGAAGGGCAACCTTTTGGGCCAGGTCTTGGTGCAGAGGTCACAAGGACTGCAGCAATCGGAAGGTGCTGAGTTGACTTAATCACGATACTCATCCATCCCTGGTCACTGTCAAGTGAAATATTGCACCACCGCCAGCTGCTCCTGCCATTTTCTGGAAGTGCTTTACAACCACCTACAGAATTCTTGGCACTTTTTCTTTTGCATCTCTACCATGGCAGAGATCCAGAGAAATCACTCAGCTCCCAGTGGCAAGCAAGCCAGCCCCACGGGTGGGGCAGACTAACGGCCGTTTCCGTGAACAAGATCTCATAACTGTGGCAGAAACTCCAAACTAAACCAAAAGGCTAAAGCTGGGTGCACTTCACGTTCAGTTGCACTCAAGACATCGGGGTTCGGTAGTCGCAGTGGCTGGAGATTTCCAAGATCATAAAACTCCAGTTTTCAGGAAGCAACATTTCTATAATGAACGGTTAGCAATTAGGCTGTTCAGTCAAAATAAAACCCTCTTAATCTTTCCAAGAGAATCCTGGGCTATTTAACTTCTAATTGATTAGCAGCCTTCTAATGAGAGGATTACAGTAGACTGTAGATAACTCAGGTGATTGACAGCTCTGCTTCACCAGCCTAAACCAAGATGCTTCCCTTTTCCTACCACATGCCAATTAAGTCATTAAGTATTGTTTACTGAGACCAGGAGGATTACAAGACAGTAGGTGGATTTATTAGCAGAGAAAGGAAAAATACTCCTACACAGGAGAGAAAGATTATTTTGAATGACTAACAGCCATGCCCCTGCAAAGCATGACTAGAGCTAGCGGAGCTCTTCACTCTCAGAAGGTTATGCCCCAGCACTTCTCCCTTTTTTCGGGCCATTTGCCAGCCTGCCCAGCTGCCTCCACTGTGCTCACCATTTCAAGGTGTCCCATTCAGATCATTTGCTGAGTTCATCATACAGATAGTTACAAGTTCAGCTGCTTGATATTTTTGATAATAATATCAAGGAATTTATATGTTTCAAGGAATAGGAGAGGCTGGGGACTTGACTCCCGTTAGAGACAAACACTCACTCCTCTAGGGCAGAAGACCAAGGCGTCTTTTAACATGCAAAAGCTGCCTCATTAACAGTCTCTTAGTACATGTAGGCACTGGATCAAATCACCTTGATACAAGCACCTGAATATAGCAGGAACAACAATGTGCTTTAGCATCTTGCACCAAGAACATACAATTTTACACGAATTAACAATTGATGCCGAGGGGTTTTGGAAGGAAGAGGAGGAGGGAGAAGCTCTGGAATTGACACATTCAGGCTCCATAGTTACCATGCCTGAGCCAGCCGTGTTGCATTAACACAATAGATGCCATTTTTGCCAGGCTGAGGGGCAGGGGGGAACTCGAGATGCTGAAAAGGTTTCCAAATTTATGACACCCTGACAGCAGGAAGCAGCACATTAAATGAGACAACTCCTTGAGCTTACTATCCCTGCTTTGTGACCCTTTACTCAGCTGATCTCTGGACTGCAGAAGTTAAATGAGATATTCTAGTTAAACTAGCAGGCAAGAGATGATGTTTTCTTCAGATTTTTTCCCCCTTTTGTGGATGGCTCCTCTTGATTGGCTTTAGCACAGCCGAGGAAAGCCAGAGTTGCCAGTTCTGGGCAAAGCTGCCAGCACTCCCTGCCCTGGGAGCTCTCTCCCCCCGTATGCCACTGGCACACAGCGCCGGATAATGACTTGTCTCAGCTGGTTAATTAAAAAGAGCAAGGTCCCTGCCAGACAAGAACCTTTGCAGGTGTGGAGACAGCAGAAGCCTGTTAACAGAGTGAAATATTTTGGGAACCTGTGAGCTTGTGTTTTCAGCAGCCTGTCCACGATTCGGGGCCCCTTCCCAGGATCCTGACAAACATCTAGTAGTGCAAGGTTTTAATTTTTCAGCGGAGGGCTGTGTACGGCACACAGGCCCCCTGCGGCGAGACACGAAAGCGGTAGGCTGATGCTTCCACTGTACCTTGGAGCTGTACCAGGTAAAGCCACGAAGAGACCAAATTTCAACAAATCAATAAATTAAAGGCCAGGATGTCAAAGAGAAAATTGTGAAAGAGACATCCCTAGGTATATTAAATACAAAGATATTTCCTCCGGCTCTGGAAACTTCCGAGCCACAGTTTGCGGGGAGGCTGTACCAATGGAAATACTCCTGCCCATCTCCTGCAGCAGCTGCTGGGGGCTGCAGGGTGCTGGAGGGGCGGCTGTGGGAAGCCATGACCCCAGAAGGCTGCGGAGGAACTTACTGAGCTAATTATGAAGACTGGCAAGTGCTGCTGTCAAGAGTTAAGCAAATATGAACGGCTGGCGAAGCTGGCCACCGCGACTGGCAGACATTCTCTCAAGAAAAAAAAAAAGCAGCACCGGGAGAAGTGCAGGGAAAGGCACTGCAGGACATACAGTCCTTCACGAAGCCAGTCCCAGGATCACAGAAACAACCCTGCTCAGCAGGACTGGAAAGCAGCCACACCGAGGCAGACACGTGCTCGGCCACCTCACCTTGCAGGAACCACCATGGGGACAGAGCTGCCACTGAAGGCCAGACTTGGGGACAGAGCTGCCACTGAAGGCCAGACTTGGGGACAGCCTGTCATCCGCGCTGTGAAAAGGAAAAGGCAGGATCCTGTGTGCCTGGCAGCAGTAGTCCCATGGAGAAGGCCACGTCTTGTCCAAACAATGTAATTGTAGGTCACCCACATAGCAAGCAATGAGAGTCCAAGCAGAGATGGAGACAACTTCCTCCAGAGACCATTTGGCCTCTATTTACAGCACCTGCGGTGCCCAGCCAGGGTTAGGAAGAGGCAGGACAAAGTTCAGAACACCAACAGCAGCCAGCAGCCTCGCCAGGGCTGGGGGCACCTTTGCTGCCTATGCTCAGAGGCATTGCCCTCCTTGCCCCCCTCTAAGCCCAGTGCTGGGTGCACCCCAGCAGTGGTGGCTCTCACCCACAGCAGTTCAAAATTCCTGCCCAACACTGACAATGAACCACCAAATTAACCACCAGACACAGGGATAGGGATTGTCCTGCTGGTGCCTATTCATAACCCCCCAAGCTGCTTACAGGTCCAGACACATCAGCCCATCGCCTTTACACCCAACGCATTAACAGCTGCTGGGTGGCAGGCATGTCACTGGCAATCCACACTCATTTTAACATTTTTTGACCTAGACAAGAGCAGTTCCAGTAATTCTGATCTGTGCAAGTATCCCAGTTTGAGTTTTAAATTGGGATATTACTGGCTAACATGGAATAAAGGTGTTCAGACAAACAGCATCCAGGGGAATATCTGCGAAGGGGTGAATATCTTTTTATGTCTGCACAGCACGGACAAGCAAAGAGACTGCTCGTCCATGAGCGACGCTCCCCACAGGCATTATGTTACAGGGTACCTGGTCCCCAGAGGACATGTCTGCTGGACAGGACAGGAGCTCACCATGGAGAAGTGCCCAGGGCGGGTGACAGACACCCGAGGTCAGCTCCGGGGTATTAATCTCTGTTGCTTTGCTCAAATGCAAGCTCCCTCTAGTGCAAGGAACGGGACAAGAAAATGCTCGAAGTGTCAGGCTGTGCCTGAATGGCTCGCTCTCCTCCTTTCCCCATGCAGTGGGGTGATCTAACCTGCTATCCACATGAATCACTTGCTCAAAACCTTACAAAGGGAGCAACATCCAGGGAGAAGACCATGGAGAAGCTGGACAGATTTTCCCCAGGATGAGGGGCAGAGGTAAAAACAACAGGTTTGCTCGTGCTGATGGAAACACCTTGTTTGGCTTTTTGTTGTAAAACACTGAAGGAGTGTTTGCCCATCATTAGTAAGAGTATAAGGTTGCAAAACCAGGAGCTTTGGATGGGTTTCAATAACAGTGAGGAAACTGGTCAGCACAAGTCACCAGGTTTCCAAAGGTACATCTTTCTTCTCAGAGGCCCATCACCAGAGCAGACCAAGCAGATCCCAAAGGCTCATCATTTTCCCAAGTTATCACCCACATCACAAAACACAGATTGATGGCTTACTGCTGACACCTACCAAATACACCAAGAGCTGTCCCTGTGGCGAGAGCTGCGTTAATATTGAACCCCCGTGACCTTATCACATGGCAAAACCACCAAAATCACAGCTTTGCCCTCTTGGCTGGGTTGGAAAGACGTGTCCAACTGCCCCAGCAGGCAGCAGCTCTTTCTATCATGTTGGAGTGAGCAGGGAATACCAAAGCTTCAAGAGCAACTTCTAAGCTGCTTTACTCACCCACCCTAGGAAAGCCTTAAGATTGGCACAATGGCGAGGGCAAGATTTTGTACTTTCAGTTTCAACTCTCCAGCCCCATGGCAGAGGTTATAAATTTAACTGAGACTAAAACAAAAGTGCAGCATCATTTGGCAGAGCTCGAGAAGCAGTCACTGGAAATAGCTATACCAAGACCAGTGTGTTGAAGTGCATCCTTTCAAGCTTTGTTCAGCAGAGTAACATTTGTTACTGAAAAGATAAATCACTGCTTTTGATTTCAGCTGCCCTACACAGAGGCTGTCCTGGAAACTGGGAGGAGAGAGGCTAAACACGGGCTTAGCAAGGAACAGCTTCACAGGTCAGAGTCTGGAGTGGCATTTTTTAACTTCAAACTGAGATGGGAATATCTAAGCGCAGATTTTAGCCCGGTATTTGCATGTAATAAAGACATTGACAATTATAGTCCGAAAACCTTACCAGACTTCTCTCAATGGAGAGCAAGTGGCAGGTAAGGTTTCATTACAAGCTGGCAACCGTGGCGCTCGGCTCCAGGGGACCAGGCACGCCAGCACGCAGAAAGCAAGCAGGCAGCAGCTCATCCTTCATCAGACAAAACCTCCAGGTCTCCAATTAGGCAACAATTAAGTGCTCAGGAGGCTGTGAAATCCGACAGCCTGGGCGTCGAGAGCACAAATTCATTTTTCCCTGTAAGCGGCACTCGGAGTGCTCTCCCCCCATGCCAGCCCCCCAGCTCTCCTCTCCCACCCCACAACCACTCAGCTTATCCACGCAACAAATTTCAGCGCCTTATTGCTGTGTCAGTCGTTGTAACCAAACGCCCATGTTGACAGGGCACTTACTCCTTCTGTGCCAGCACAGCATCCTTCACTGCCTTACCTAGGGGCAGTAGGCTCATACTTACTAGTATGTAGTAGGTATGTATGTAGTTGGTACTACATACCAAGCTGGGGGCTTGTGGGATCGTAAATATGAGCTCTTGCAGAAAACAGGTATCTCTCTTTTAAATCTGGTAGGGAAAAACCCCCAAACTCTCCCCTGTGTTCCTCTGCACAGCCATCCCACGCGCCCCTCCTGCAAACACACTCTGGCTTGATGCATATTTAATTTTCTCGCTATACAACAATAGAGACTACCTCCTGGGATTTTAGCTAGGAGCTAAAATTAAATTGCTTTTCAGGGTGGAGAGATTGGACTCTTGATGTAATGTCTTTGTTTCAAAGCAGTGGGAAAGGTAATAGAAGGATCTGGCGATGGAACAAATGGGATTGGACTCCATCACTACTTTTTCCCATAACCACACTGTCTCCCAGCAGAACAGCTTTCAGGTTCCCAGGTCATCTAATGAAGACCTCTCCGTGTTATTCCCTATCTAAGGGAGAGGCTAGGCTTCAGCGAGGTTGTTCAGCTTTCTGCAGGTGCAGACTGAAAACACGCATCAATACACGTTGCTCCTCGACACGTGTGCCCAGGCCTGCAGGAACCGGGCTAATACGCACAGATCAGGTCTGTTTGCAAAGCCGATCCAAGATTACCAGGAGGTGGATCCTCACTTATCACTTCACTGCAGTTTTTTTTTTGGTCTCCTTTTTTGTGACATTGCCCCAAGCCTGGTGGATCTCCTCATGCTGACTTGTACACTAGTGTCAGTGTCAGATTTCTAAGAATATCGCAGCCAAAGAAAACTTACACTTCCCGAACTTATACCATATCCGCATCAGACCCAGGACACAGAAGGACATTTAAACAGTTAGATGTTACTATCAGGAAAGACGGTAATACCGACAAAAGTTCAGTCAAGAAGTGTGAAATATCAATGCACAGACTTACCATTTTTGTCAGCTCTTCTGAAAATCTAGAATTGAAAAAAAGAGAGAGAGAGAGAGAAACCTTGTTACTACGTTGAGCTGCTTGAAAGGGTGAAGCCCTGGCCACCAGGACCGCTTTCAGCCCCGCGCACAGTGGACGCCCACCTCCAGGGGACAGTGTCAGTAAGCTTGGCTTGGGACTAACTGGTGGAAAAGGAGCGAACTAGCAAAACAAAGACAACACAGAATGCTTCCAGCAGTTCTAGCTCCAGTTCTATCTCCCACAGAGAAGAAAGCCAAAACCACTGATCTAATACCAGGAAAAAGAAAAAACAAAATCATTAAAAAAAATTACAACAACCTTGCAGCAAGCCCAGCCAATTTCTCTAACATCAATAATATCTCTTAAACCAAGTTTCACAGTTCTGAGCTTCTGAAACAAGTTATTTACATTTTTTATTTTTTTAAGCAAGTCTCCTGCGGGGGAAGGAGATTATATTTAAACTTAAAACTACAGTGTGGAGAAACAGCCCACAGAGAGGAATCAGATAGCCCTTTTAGAAGAAAAAATTGCAATAATCTGTAGTACAGTAGAATTTGCCAGGGAGAAAGACAGCTGAAACAGCTGTCATTTTTCTAACTAGTCTCATCTTTGGAATAGTCCCCTGAGACAACGCAAATAATAGCAAAAGCCTCTTCTAGGTTCCTGCCAAAAAATAGCTGCTAGCACAGGTTTGGCTATAAATTACAAAAAAATTAACATGCTCGTGAACTGGGCAGAAAATGGAAAACGTTATCATCATCTCTTCAGAGCTGACCCTGTTAATTTGACCAATAGCAGAGATTTGGGCTGTACAAAGCAATTTCCCTGCAGAGGGAATAAAAGCACCAGCAGGACAGATCAGAGTCAGCCACAGAATGGAATCTCCTATTTTCTGGGTCACTACATCATTAAAAAAAAAAAAATCAGAAAAGAAACTGCTGCACAAAACAAGAAACCCAAGAGAGAAACTGAATTGCAGAATGTGCTATTTAAGTCACCTCTTAATCAAGGAACACTAATAATTCTTTTGCCCAAAGTTCTTCCTAGGCTGCACAGGGCAAAGTTCTTCCTAGGCTGCTGGGCTTCCTGTCATGCTTCAGCAGAGGCAAACATCCTCTGCTTAAGCCAAACCAAATGGTGGGAGTCACCAAGTCCCAGCTTCAAGAGAGGGTCATAAAAACCCTACAAAGATTACAGCTTGTGACAGCTCCAAAGCTGCTTACTTCTCGAGCCAACCTTCATTTTTCAGAACAATTAGAAGATTTGAGGGGGGAAACTGCTACCTGTCTCCGTGCTTGTGGACTTCACCAAGGTTAAATTTGGGTTTTGAAGGACCAGAGAGTCACGGCTTTTGTCTATGGGAAGACTAAAACCAGCCAGGACAAGTGGGACCCCAGCCAGCCCCATGGCACGCATCCCCCAGCCATGCCCAATATGCCCTGCCCAGAGTATGAAATATTCCTCTTTTCCTGGCTTGGACACTCCAACTCCTCACTCCCCATGACCACCTCCAGATGAGACACTTTTCCTTCTAGATGCTGATTATTTCGGGGGTTTTTGTGTCATCGCCACATCCTTCTATTACCGTTCTCACTGCTCTGAAACAAAGATGTTGCATCAAGTGTAACACAGAAGCCACAATTTCTATTTTAAGGTGCTGTGGGAGATCGCCACCCCACTGAGCACAGCTGTCAGAGGGGAAAAAGGAAGGCAAAAACAGCAGGTAAACTATAGCTTAAAGTGGGAGAAAGGCTCAATCTGCAGCACCCTGCCCCGTGAAGCCACCAACCTCGCAATGAACTCTCAGAGCAAGAGCAAAAACAGAAAACAAAAGATTAAGAAATGGGAGAAATTTTAAGAAACAGAAGTATTTATATCCAGCTTCACTAAATGAACTTTTTAGGGCTTTATCTCCCCTGTATACTTCTAGAAAGTACAACTATTTGTTAAAGAACTGGTTGACGGAAGACCTCATCAGCTGTGTGACTTACCAAGGCTTATTCTACAGGACCAAGCTCTTTAGTTTTTATTGCTAATGAGCAAGATTTATTCCTCCAACTTAACTGGACCACTTAAAATTTGCACACGCACAAAAAGTTAAAACAGGACTCTCGGAGGGAAAGCAATTTAAGATAAAATCATCTGCCAACATAGGCAGGAAGCACATCAAGGTATGAACACTGGAATGAGCTCCAGGAGGCTGATAAAGACATAATCTACTCTGCGATAGCTTGGCAACGTTGCCAAAAATGCTATCTCTGTGAAGACCCAGGATTTACACTATAGCTCGGCAAACAAGGGTCCCACCACAACCTGAAGATGCCCTCCATTAGTGTCTTGAATTCGTTGTTCCAATGGGGGAAGGACGTGGTGTGCTTTTGGTAAGGGAAAGGTGTAAGATCTGGTGATGGAAGGGAACCACAGCCCCTCACACCTCTCCTACTGACCAGCGGGACAAACCCCTGAGGGCAGCTCAGTGCCAGGCTCCCAAGGACCTCAGGGCAAGGAAAGCTCCAGCCAGCTCCAGGAGGCAGGGAATATGAGCAAGGATGCTGTGCCATCTCCAGCGTAGAGCCTGCAGAGCTGACCTGCCCCACCGTCACTCTCTGCAGGCCTGCAGTAACTCCATCGGTGCCACTCTCACTCAGCAGCAAAGTCGCTTAGACCTAGCCAAGGCAGCAGCCTGGGAGGTCAGCAAGAGTGGAGGCGATGAAATATTGATGGAGAAAGGCCCCGTCCTGCCAGGCCATTGGCAGCGATTGGTTTCCTGTGCCTCCACCCTGGCCGGGGACCGTCCCCAGCAGCCGAGGGCTTCGCGAAACAGGAGCTGGCAGCACCGCAAAGCCTGACCAGGGATGCCCTTTCCACTCCATCGACCCCAGTTCTCCAACCAACAGGCCAACACGCCTCTTTCAGATGGTAAATGAGAAATTATCCAGTCCAAAAAGTACTACAGCAATCATCTCTCCCCTCAGCTACCCTCTAAACCTATTAAACAAGTCTCCTGAAGCACAGACTGTGAGCCCGCAGGATGCCAGATTAACGTGTTTTATAGGATTTACACCGGCAATGCATGTAGTTTGCTGTCTGCAGCATGCTTATTCCATTTACCAGGTGTTTAGATAAACACAAACTCTGTTTTCTTTAGAGCAAGGAACCTCTGTCAAGATTTCCAATAGCTTTTTTTAAAATGTACATTTTTTCCTATACTCTCCAATGGCTGCTATAGATATTTGGCTGGCAGAAGTAAGCAATTTAAAACGCCAGTGGTAATAACAAACTTGAAAAAAATTGATGGTTTCAAATTTAAACATTCAGCTCTGCCTTCTCAAAGCTCCTGAACGAGAATGTGCGACGCTGGAGGCTACTTAATGGACGTTTTCTTGGCAATTTTATTAAATTCACACAAGCACTCTCCTAACAAGCCTAAGAATTACTGCAGGGTTTGTAGAGTTTATTATTATTTCACAGGTTAGTATGATGTTGATTTAAAATGGAATGTAATTGAGCTAAAATTTTGTTTTCCATCATAGCCTTGGTGCAGAAGCGAGGACAAACAAAATCTAAGTCTCCCGAGTGAGGAAAGCCTATGAATGAGAAAGCATCCAGATACCCAGATACACCTGAAAATCCAGTTCATCTGTTCACTGTGTTCCTACATTCCTCCTCTTCCTTTCTGTTCCTCTCCCTACAAGTCTTGACACCTCATTTGGAGCCGAGACAAGGTTTTCTATCAGGTGTGGCCTTCAGCTCTCTAACCCGAGGTACTGGTAGACATTTCCTCTCCGACGGCCTCTCTGTGTTGCTCTTTCCAGTACTAATGTGAGAAAATAATGATGACCCATAAGACTACATCATTAGACATCATCTGGCTAACCACCTTCCCCCACGCAGGAGAAAGGTTGGATTTTGGTGTTTTGGTAAGAAATCTGCCATGGGTATGGAAACATTGCCCTGTCTGGAGTGGCTCCCTCTCCAAAGCAACGATGAACGCACGCAGCCCCAGGTCTCGTGGCATTTTTCCCCACTCCGAAGCAGATTTTTTTTGTCTGCCCAAGAGAACATCAGTTAGCGCCATGCCCTAGCCTCTCCTCTCTCTCTTTCCTTCTCCTTAGACCTTACCTAGCTGTCCTAAGTCAAAGTTGCGTGAGATAGGCAAGGGTTGCATTTGATGTTACCACCTTCGCGGCACTAGAAGTTACTTTTCCGTAAGCATCGGCCCTGGATGCAGCGCCATTTCAAGCACTCACTCACAAAGCCATGGAAGAACGTTGCCACCGTCATCAGCAGTGGAAAATCCTCTCCCCTTGCACCCTTCCCCATCAGCCTGCCCCAGCCACCCCACGGGGCTGACATCGAGCTACTCAACCCTCAGCCTACACCAAGGTGGACAGACATCAGCCAAGACGGACAACTCGTTTTGTATCTGTCACTTGGCAGCCATCGGATGGAAAGGATAAGCTGCTCTGTGCAATTACGTGCCTTGCAGTGAGCGATCCCCGAACACAAAGAGCCCAGCCATGCCCTGCCGGCACGCCTCGAGGGGACGATTTCAAGCCATGGATTCATACAGGGAGGATGAAAGAAGGAAAAACAGAGTTTTTACAGTGTTCTCACTCCACTGGGAGAAGTGAGAAGTTAAAAGTGGACACAAGAAGGGGAGCGAATCAACCTTAGAAAAAAAAAAAAAAAGGCAGAAGGAAAAGGGTCAAAGCAGAAGGAGATTGCGAAGGGATTCCTGGGGCTGCCGTAGCTTTGCTGGTTAGGGCTGCACTGGAAATTGCATCATTAATAAAACAGCTGGAAAACTGTTCCAGTTCTTGGATCTACATTTGGAAAGGCACCCTTGGCACAAACCAAGATGTATAAATTATAAATCTAAATCTATAAACATGCAAGTAATCTATGATATAAATCTATATCTTCTATCCAAACACCTCACTCCATCCCTTGGGGGTGAAGTGGTGTAAATCAGATTTGGCTATGTAAGAGAGGGTTCAAGAGGAGCCAGAAGCAGAAGAGCTGGATTTCAAATGATCTTTCTGACCCTGTTGAAGAAGGAAAGGGGAAGATAGGGGTCAAAATTAGTTCTCAGCAGAAGACAGAGCAGATCAAAGAGCTTCATCTGACCTGAAATGAATGGCACCACTTTCTTCAGGGGCTTTTAAAATACAGCAAAAAGCAATGCACTGAGTCGCTACTGGCAAAGCCAGAAAGGAGGCAGGGATGCCACGGCCCCTCGGAGCCCCCGCTCCTGTCACAGGGATGCTTACCCACACCCAAGGCTGACCCTTATTTTAGGCACCGAGCGGGAGATGAGCTCTTCCAATGGACTTTCCCTGGTGTAAGCCAGACGGGGCACTTTTGTCTGCAGCTGCTGTGGCTGACCAGGTCTTGCACTCACCGGAGTGCATTATCCTGCTGTTGACGCAGGTTTTTGGTAGCGACACAAAGGCAGGAAGAGATGAGCAAGGACAACCGGCAAGTCAGCACGGAAGTACTCCCAGACAGAGCAATGCCCGTCCAGACACTTCCCATGCCCCGGGAGCCACCCACCACAGCTCTGTGCTGCGCGTGGGCTCATTCGCACTCAGCAAGCACCACCTGACATCGGCTTACCCCCCCCCCCCCCCCCCCCTCTCCCTCTTTTATTTGCTTGGTCATTGCTAGCTGGTGCTTCTGTGGTGATAATCA
>Ga0181612_132998_pt1 | contig 17201 bp, 6 predicted proteins | sample HoacroProtozoa21_FD_119630 | JGI IMG/M metagenome (GOLD analysis project Ga0181612, IMG submission 119630) | Hoatzin crop microbial communities from Cojedes, Venezuel. Combined Assembly of Gp0051906, Gp0051904, Gp0051908
CTACTGAAAAAGACTGAAATACTGACAAAGATTAAATTGCAGTACATTGGTGTTTTTATCCATATGTTTTATGATTAAGTTCTTAATCTGATGTAAATAAATTATTTAATTAAATTAATATTTTAAATTCAATAAATAAAATTGATAGCTGCAATAGAGTTACACTGCCCCAAGCCAGCTGTAAAGCTGTTGGTGATTTCCATAAATTATGCCCTAGCTTCCAAGCGCTCCTGTTTCTAGTTTTATAAATCGAAGCCCAACCAGTAAGTCTTGGCTGTTCTGAGAGATGGCGTTATAAAACCTTGTCACTCTCAAAACATCTTACACCGAGCAGAGAGGTGAAGTGTATTAACTAAAGTACATGGAGCAGCTTACAACATGTTTATGGAGATCTAGGATCTGCTCTCTCTTCCATTATGAAATAGAAGTATTCATACATTTATGGAAACTTTTCATGATTTTTGCAAAGTGGAACAGTGTCAACAGGAAAAATTTACCCTTACTCAAGGAATAATATTTGGAGAGCTCTGCGTATTTCTTACAAGTGGAAAAATACCTTGGGATTTAATCCAGGTATTATCGATTATAGCAGAAAGAAGCAGGGGTTTGTTGCTAAAGAAGTTGGGTCATCTGTGACCAGAGATAGTCAGAGACTGCATCAGGGAGAAGCTTTCATGTATTGGAGTTGATTTACCAAAGTTTTATTATGAATCTCTTGTAACAGCTGTTGTAAACATCAGGATTGTAGAGAAAAGGTTTAAAAATGGAAATGAATAGGAAATTAAAGAGTAAGGAAAAAGAAGAATTGAAGTAACGGAGTACATTTGTATTTTTTTAAAAAAACAATTTTCATAAATATGCATTTTTGATAACTATGTAAATAAGAAGACAGATGAGCCTTAATTTGATTGAATTTCAGCTTTTACTGTTATCCTAGTAGTAGTTTACATTTTTTTGATCTTCAGCATTTGGGACCAAATTTTATAATCTTTTCCACACTAGTGAGCAATTACTTTAGCAAATAGTTTTGTTGCTGGAGTCAATAGGATTAATCATGTTTAAGCATGTGCCCAATAAAGAGTTCTAAAAATCGAGCACCTCGGCACACACTACGTGTGACTAGGGGGCTCTCTTACCTTCCCTTTAAAGAACATTGCAAGCTTTTACTAATTTGTTGGGAAACCACTGTTCAAAAACCTAATTCATGTAATAAGTAAACAAGGAAATGTTAAGAAAACAGAAAAGTGTTTGTGGAACTGCCAAGTTATTTTAAGCTTTGGAAATGATCTCATAATATGGCAAAATAAAGAGGAATGTAAATGACTTTTTTGGTAAAAGGTTAAAAATGACAGAATTTGAACTGATGCGATTTTCCTTCCTTATAGAATTCCCAATCTTTTTGATGAATGATTCAGAGGAAACAGTTGTGCTTATCATTTAAAACCATAATCAATGATTAAGTCTCAGATTTTTGGAGATGATGTTGTTAACAACTTTCTCGTTCTGGTGTGTCAGTATGGCTGAAAATGGGTAACATAAACAGAGCGATACAAGAAATAACCCATTGTACATTTTTTTTTTTGTGTATTTCAGAGCACAGCTCCCATCTCCACTATCAAAGCATGAGATCATCTTTAACTGCAATCTCTTGTTTACCGTTGCGGATTGTTCCAAACAAGCCCCATTTTTTCTTCCTTCCAGGATTTGAAGCCATTTTCATCAGCTACCGGTAACTAATTAAACAGTAAATTAACACATATATTAATATATGACATGCCTTGGTAACAGTGTATGAGGTCCTGTAATTCTTTTTTGTACCTCTGTTCTTTTTCTTGTACTTATTTTTTATTCATTGGATCACTTATCAACTAAGATTATAAATTCTTCTTTGATTGTTATCAGAAAAAAATATATTTGATCTGGGGAATTTATTGCTTAATTAAAGCAGGACAATACTCAGAAGAATCAGGGAAAAGAATCTCTTTTTCCTGAGACTGATATGTTGGACAATTTTGAATTTCTAAAAACATAAGTATCATCTGGTTCCTGGGAAAATAATCTTGAGGCATTAAAAATTTCTTCTTCAGCAAACAGACAGAGTTTGAAAAAAAAAAATTAAAATGCTTTTGACAAAGAGACATGAGTCCTAAAGTTAACTTGGAAAGTTTGAGAGGTGCGTGTTATTAATACCACAATTCTGCTTTTAAAGAAAACAGTGAAATGATAGTTTAGAAATCATGGTTTTCTCACAGCCTTCCTGTCTTCTCTTTTTTCCTACAGCTAGCTTCCAGTTGGCTTAGTATTTGACATCAAGTGCATTTCTGAATGTATTCCAAAGAATGACTTGGGAATTGGCAGATGATGGAAGATCAATCTCAGATGCCCTCAATAAATGGCAAAAAAGCTTGGGTTTGATGCTTTCTGAAATGCAGGTACTGGCCGAAAGAACAGAATTGTATTACCATATCAAAATGTTCCAGGTTTAATTTTCAAAGACATAAATGATATCACAATAAAATTATATTTTCCTCTTTAAGTAGGATAGCAAATGAAAATTCACTTTGACTTTTGTTCAATTAGGCATGTGTCTTGGGAAAAATTAATCTAAAATACTCGACCTTTAAAAATCTGGAGTTCAGTTGCTAAAAAGTCCATTTAGCAAACTCTACTGCCTTTTGTCAAAAAATGGGCAGTGAGTTTTATATGGCATGTAAAGCTATATTTTTACATTGGATAACTTGATGAGTTTCTCATAAAGTCTGTGAATGTTCAGTAATTCTATCCACAGCAAGGTTACAACAAGGGATGCAGTTTTGAAACTGATGCTCAGAACTATGTGTATGGTACTTTGTCATTCTTTGACAGAAATATTCCACGCTTATTTTGGATCTCTTCTGACATGTTGAGCACTACATATATTTAGATTCAAATCCTTTGGAATTAACACACAAATATAACAGGGTTGATGCAAAGGCGCAAACTGTGGCCTTTTGCAACCTGTCAGTTGGTAAGATCACCTGATCAGTAAGTTTGATCCAAAGCTTTTAACGACACTTTCCTGAGCATTTCAAAGCAACCTATTTTTGCAGTGACATTGTATACTGAAGAAGCTATTTTGGTGTGATTCATATCCTGGTGTTTATAAACACTGTGATAATTCCTGCACCAAATGATGTTTCCACTAAATATGGAAGAAAAGACCATTATGTGTTCTTAAATATCCTCATATTAACATGTCCCATCTTAAAATTCAGTAATTGAGTGTTTACCATTCTGAGATCACTCTTTTACGACACTCTAGTTCAAGTAACTCACCCTCACACAGTGCTCTTCCTTTGTACTGCTCTGTTGGTGTCGTGGGGTTGGCGAGGCACTGATTACTCTGGCTGCCCTACCCACCCTGGCGCAATTTGTGCAGAATATTGCCAGTAAGATCATTTACTATGCCCGCCAGTCAGGCAGTATCCTGCTTCTCACTTCTTTCTTCCTAACCTCTCGAAGGACGCTGTTTTTCAATATATTGGGCTAACATACCTACAGGCTTTTCCACTAAAGCACATTATCAACTAATTACTATTAACTTGAATACAGTAACAAAAATTTGTTACCTTATTATTGGCTAGAATTTTCTGATTTTCCTGATTTTTTTTTTCAGTTTGGTTTGCTGTTTTTTTTAAATTTCCTTGTTTGTTTTCTGATAAAACTGTAAAGGCAGTGTCTCTCCAGATTCCTACAGCATCTAGTCCTGATCCTTTACAGAGTTTTGAATGTTACAGAATTAAAATAAATGGTGATATTAAATAATAAACTACTCATTTAAGCACTGATTATCACTATTAAGGTGGAGTTAATAACAGTTTAGTGTGAGAGTTCATTCTGGGTGAAAAAAATCCTAACAACAAAAAGCACATCATCTCTCACTGCAGCCAAATATTTGTAAACTGAAGTTGCTGAGAGCCTGAGTGGTAACAGTCAGCTTGCAGGCAGACGGGACAGTCCGGTGTTTGTGAACTTTTGCCCTAGGAAGCAAGAGAGGAAAGGAAAGGAGGGAGGAGAAAATAGAAGAAATGCTCAGTAATTATTACTTATTGCACAGTATTACCTTGCAATTATTGTTTCATTCAGGCACACGTCTATAATAAATCTCTAGAAATAGTCACAGAGTGACTGCAGATGCAGTAGCTAAGTGTCATTTTGAAAATTGCCATTGAGTGTTTGTATAGTTGTTGGGTTGGTTCCTTTTTCTTAACTACGGTAAACAGAGTGACAGAGCGGTATGCTAGGCTATTAATGATGTCATAGGTTCAATTGCATTCTATAAACAGAAATTTACGCCCTGTACTTCCAACTGAACTGCAAAATCATTTAGAATTTGAAATTAAGAGTCTGCACTTTTTATCTCTAAATCTACTTTGAAGTCTAAATCAATTAAATTCATAGGGTTTGCGAAGGTGTCTTACTGTGGTCTAAAATTTAGGCGAGAAAGCAATGTATTGAAGAATGATAATTTTGCTGTGCAGTAATGTTAAGTGCTTCTCTACTTTGAAGAGTGAACTTGATGGCAGAATATTTTCATTTTTGATGTTCTAGAATTCCCTGTACATCTTGGACGCCATTAGTGCAGGTTGTTGGTATTCACTGTTAGGTTTTTCACATCCTGATTCATAACTGGCAATGCCACACCATTTCATACGCAGTGAAATCGTTACCCCTTTCAAATCTAGTTAGGTAAGAAATATTTTCTACAGAGATTCATACATGAACTCTATCAACGGTTTTGTTCATTACCTTATGCTTTCTGAAGCACGCTTTATTATTTTGCAGCGTTCTAATATGTTCATAGTATCTCTCTCAAACTCCACTGACACTGTTCCTCCAACCACTACAAATTGTCCACAGGCTGTCACCATAACCACCGAGACACATCCAGTACAAGTCAGCTGGGAATCACCTGAAATTAGTGCCGACACTGGAGATGCTTGTACATCCAATGCCTCCTGCTTCCACTACAGAACTTTTCTTGTTCAACGTGCAGCCCATGGTGAAGCTGGAAGCACTGCCTGTCACCAGTTTAAAGTAATCATCCGAAGTAAGTGCTCTTTTAGGAGAAGGCTTAACAAATTTGAATCTGGATACTGCCACCTCTTTCATAGTTCAGTTTCCAGTACCACACTCAGTCTGTGTTTGTTTCCATGCACAGTTTGATATCAGGTCCCATATACCAAATGGCACGAATATTTTAGATTTAAAAATATTCTTCTGCCTAAAACTTTTGATGCTAGTGAACCAGCTCCTTTGTGGAGTATCACTTTATTAGTTCAGGGAAACACTTGTTTGCTAGGAAATTATTTTTATAAAACCTGTTACTTTACCATTTGCTTGCTTCATAAAACTGAGGGCTTGGGTGACCGATGACCTCTATTTTTTTCACTTCATTCTGATCACTGGGCTTGATGGTGTGGACATGCTCCTGTAACACTTGTGTTCTCACTAATGAAGCCCTGCATTTACACAGTGAGGATTTCCAACGTTTTAGAATGCAGCAGTGAAATACACTGAGCAATAATGTGATGACGCGCTGTTTCAACCACGCATTTGCTTGGACAGCTATCACTGTTATTGCAGCCCCTCTGTGGAGCATTCTGCTCCTGTGGATGCTCTCTTTAAGCACTTCATTACAAAGTCTGGGCGCTTGCTCAACAAAGGTAAGTTTAGAGCAGTTTAAGCTGCATAACTGGGCTCAGAGTTTGTGCCAAAGTGACTGAGGCACGCCTAGCAAGGCCATTATGCCTTTCCTCGGTAGAAACTACTTCTTCCCACAGAGGATTGAGAGGGCGGAGTGGTAGATTTGGTAAAGAACATCTGTAAACCTTATTACTATCACTTGAGGGTCTATCATCTCCAGTAGCACAGTTTAACTAATTTAAGAGTATTCCCATAAAGGATTGATAGCTTTTAAGCATTAGATTGATTAGCAATCCTATTTGTGTAGCTAAGCACTCTAATACGCAGAAACCAAATGCTTTCTAGTCAGCACAACTTTTGAGAAGGTTTTCAAGCTTATAATTGCTCTAAATGCAATGAGCATTTTTAAAAGACAACCAAATGTTCTGAATTAAGGTCATAGCATTGAAAAAGTAGTTACTATGAAAGTGAAAAAAAAAGAAAGCTGTTTCCTCTGGCTTGGTTTCTTGTAAAAGCCAAAGCATAACTACAAAGCTTCATTGACATGATGGCAGAACATCAAAGACGTTTATTGAGGATGGGAACTACTGCCAATAAAACATCAGGAATGGCTTTAATAGAACTTTCAGAAAGCTTTTTGAGATGTTTGGGGTTTGCATGTTCTCTTTGATTTCAGGTATATTAAAAAGTCCTACAAACATATTCAGCATACTAAGTCTTACATTCTGCACATATCATCATTTAACCTGATTTTTAAATTCTGTGGGAATAGTCTCCTGCTTATTTCATTGTGAGTTTCAGATGGAAATTGTGGTTTTGGGGAGGGGCTTTTTTGGTAATTATGTATTTGAAACATATTTTATGAAAAAACAATTTATTACCTGCTAAACCTGAGCAGGACTTCAGCTGGTTGAAGGTGTAGTGTTAATATCTTTGACAGTGGCTTGCTGTAAATGGTTTTAGCTCTTTGAATGCAGAAATTTGAATGCTACAATAAAATCATAATGGTTTTAGTTGGCTAGTACATATTGTTTAGGAGTAAAGTAATAACATAGGTTGTCTTAGCCAGAATAATACTGCACCAATTGTGACTAGCCAAGATGACTGGGTTATTCAAGCTCTCTCACTTATTTGTTCTAGAAAATTAGTTTGGCTGCTGATCAGGAAGTGACTTCAGTAAGGAAGCACACTAATTCAACTATCAAACACTCCTTTTTCTAACTCTTCCAGTAAAATGCATACAAACTCAATGTAACAAAAACATTTATTTGCAGCTTCTTGTCTCTAATAACTCATTATGTTACATGCCGCATGATTCACCCTAGAAGATTTATCTGTCATGGGGGACGCAGGGGAAAGAATGAAAAATTCTAAGAGCACCTAAAATATATCATTCTGCTGTAGGTAGTGATGCTGTTTCCAGGCAAAGTAGCTCAGTCATCTGTTTGGAGGAAAGTCCTCCAGCCCCTGGGCCTTGTACCCTTTGTTCCTGATCGTCTTGATGCAAGCAATCAGAAAATCTCTAGCTTGGGGACTGTATTGTCCCCAGGGCTGCTGTTGCTTTTTGTCAAATATTGAATTTGGATTGCTAAAATTGTGACGGGTCCTCTAAAGCTTGTCGTTAATACATTTTAAGGAACAGAAATAGCGATAAAAACTGGAGAACATGCAGAGCAATTCACCGTCACTGTTCAAAGTTCACACTCTCTTTCTGTCAGTGAGAAGGAAAACAGCCAGATAAGAGTAAATTCACAAAAATACATCACAGGCAGCAGAAGTACCTTTCTTAAGAGGAAATCTAGCTTTGGAGATGTCTGTGGGTAAATGTGGTTTTTTTCCAGTTTTTACTTTCTTTACTTCGCACATATAAATTCACAAAAAATAATTATCTATACTATGGGTTGAAAAAAACCAAGTGTCAAATTCTTCTGGGTTTTCATTTTGGTAGACGAGCCATCCTCGCTCCACTGTCAGTATTGTGCATGGCTTCAGCATACAACTACCTAACGTCTGAGAACAGTGTGACCGATAATCTCATCATATATCGTCGAAGGTGGAAAGAACCCCTTATTTTTATTTATATCAATTTAGAGTATAAGGACCATCGGGGGGGTTTCATGACTGAGAATACAAATCCTCTCCAATATGCTTTTAATGTGTGGTCAGCCGTGTGCCAGCAAGATTTGTGAAGTACCCGTTCTGCAGGTAACATGAAGAAAGCTGTAAGCAGAGCCGAGCACTCCTCTGTCCATAGTTGGAGAGTTATCATTCTGGGGAGGAATACAGAGAAACAATAAAAGGCACTTTGTTGTAGGAGAGAACAAACACATCCAGAGGGCTGCGTTGTGTGAGCTGACTCAGAATAATTAAATAAATAAGAGAGGGAATATTTTCATTTCTTTAAAAAATATAATTTGAAAGATAACTATGTTGGGGTTGGACTAGATGACCTCTAGGGGTCCCTTCCAACCCAAAACTTTCTATGATTCTATGTCAGATATTTTTCCAACAGCTTAGTACTTTTCTCTACTAATTTAAAGAAACAGGCAGAATACAAGCCTGTGGCCTTTTGGACTGTCCGTTGCAGCAGAGTACATTTTGACAGCTTCTCAGCGCTTCAGGTGTGTTCCTGAACACAAGGTGAATGTAATACTACAGGGATTTAGCTAGAAACCTAAAAGAGGAAACAGAGATCGTCACAGAGGCTCAGAACAGCATTGGAAAGAAACAAGTATATCAGCCCACAGCTAAATGATAATGTAATTTATGATACTGGATATAATAATCTTGGGAAAGAGGTGAATGCACAAAGATTTCTTAGCAGGTCAAAGTAAGCGTCCTGCCTGCCTCAGCTGACAGAGTGTATCGATTCCTTTGGAAGGGTGCCTTTGTGGAGACGTTTTTGCCTACCCTAGCTGCATGAGTCAGCAATCTGACACTGCTGCTTTGCAACGGGCTGAGAGCTGGACCGAGGTCTTGGTGACTAGTCGGAGTCGTTCTGTTACTGGGACAACAAGCGTAAACTTCAGCTGTCTGGAGACCTTCCCAAGCAGAATACTGGCACAGTTCTGCTATAAGCAAAACAGGAGGTTTGCAGCTTGTGCATCACAGACACTAACAAATGTTAGTGCCATTGTGAGCAGATAAAAAAATACATTTTTAATCTAATTGTGTTGGGCTGGGAAAAAAAAACTGTCTCGAGTCATGGAAGGGCCACGTTATTTGAAACTGTCTGAAAGGAAAAAAAAATCTATTGCAAAAATGATCCTGGCAGATTCTTCTTCTTTCCAAGAGTAGACAGATCAGTGTTTTAGATACAAAAGCATGATCTGCTAATTGAATATAAACCTGAAATAGTTTAAGGATTTGAGTGCACTGGCTAAAGGGCAAAGCATCTGTTTGCTTTGAGTAACATCAGAAAACACAAAGCAAACCCACAGTTGTCTTATTTTGCCTAAAATATGAATGCTGTAGTCAAGATTTTTTTTATGAAATCTCAAACTACTGCCCAGGTGAGAAAATCCAAAATGTTATTGACGATGTTAAGACGGTTCGCTGTTATCTTTTGAAGGGTGTTATATGTATATGTATGCTATGATATCATTGATGTCTATGATATCATTATGTATGTTAACTGTTATCAGATTAACAGTACTATATAAACTGGGGGAGATGTTTGTTTAAAGCAAATGAGGAGGTGCGTATCTTCCTTAATACCAGAAATTAGACACATTTAAGTAAGCAAGTCTGTGTACTGCAGAATACTAAAATACATGAGAAAAACTACAAAGTAGGCATTAGCTGTTTTTCAGCTGAAAGGGGTCAGGACACCCACTAGAAGGGATTAACCCACCCCAGTAGATCTGCCTTCTTATATCCAGTGTGTAAATGGAATGGGATGGAAACACCTGACGGTACGGTTTCGCTGCGGAGAGGCCGGCGTTGTGGGAGGACAGTCAGCTTCGGGAGGGCAGCTGGGGCTGGAGCTGTGGGCAGCAACACGAACTGCTGAGGCACAGTTCTTTAAAGTCCATTCCCCGCTGCTGTTACAGGCTCGTCGTAAACCTTAAACAGTGTGTTTGGAGGGAGTTAAGAAAAATGAATCTATCCAGAGCCTTTGAAAGATGGCTCTAGAACCGAAGAAAACATCTGGTAGGAAAGCAGCAGTTTGCATTTAGAGCATATCTGAACGGTAGATGGGACTGTGTTGTTTATAAGATAGACCTACAGTGCAATCAGGGATTTAAAATCAGGGATCTGCACCAGCAATTAAAGCATCTGTGATGAGAATAGCTTTAATCTACTGAGTCTGAAATGATGTTACATGTGGACAAAAGCAAATGTTGGGGGAAAGTAAACCCAAGGTATGTTGGCTGTAATGGCAAAAGACCAGTGAGAAGGGAATATGGGAAATTGTAGCATCTCAGAATTTTGCTTTTTTTGTCCCGTGTTTTTTGACGAGTGCTCTGTATTTTGATTCTGTGTTCCATATTTTATCACAGCGTCTTAAAAATAACAGCCTTCTCCCGGCAAAATCATTTTTTAGTGAATATCTTCAACTTGTTCTAAAAGGAAGCATTTCTTCCCTTCACTACTTCCTGAATATTTGGAAACTGTCATGCAGTAAATAAAAAAAAAAAGATTAAATGGATTAATTTCTTAGAGGGGAGTTTAGTTACTGTGTTTCTTCCGGAGTGACGGAAATGGAGTTTAATCAGTAACATCTGTTTTACTGCCATTTGATTTAGAACCTGATCTTTCATGTACTAACAAACCACCGCCGATGGAGACCCCAGCAGCCAAATGAACAACCAGCAGCAGTTCTGCATCCTGTTCCGCGTGAAGGGCGCTGATTTGCACCAAAGAGTGCAGGTCTGGCGTATTTCTGTCAGACTTCATATGACAAATTTCTCTCATTTGGAGGTAGCCCGGCAAACGACAAAGCATCGTATACCTGAGCTTGCAGAGGTAAGGCAGTCTTGAAAATTTCAACAGATTTGATTGCTTGGAGCTTTTCGCTGATTGAAAGCTTGTCGATTAACGCATTCAGTTGCTGTTATAGCAAATCCCATTGAATGAGTGTGACCTAAATTGAGAAGAGAATGGGTTTGTTTCTTTGTCTCCAAGTAGGCTGCCTCTTGGGTCAAGATTCTGATGTCAGATATGCTGAAGTATATTGAGTTCAGCAGAGTTACACAGGAATAAAGCCAAAGTTACTGGGGAATTGGCTGGAGTAAATAGCCTGCTTTAAGACTCTTGCAAACACGGTTGTAATTTCTATGATTTTGTGCATTTATAAAATACAGATACACCCACACACAGACCTCTAGTAACACAGTTCTTGAAGGCTTAAAAATATAAGTTTCTGCAACAAGTTTTTCATTGTGTCTTTTCTTTTGTCTAGAAAAATGATAAGCTAGTACAGTACATGTTAATTATCATAACTATTTGCTGAATGGTGGGTCATAGCAGATACGGAGTCATATGGCAACTGTACAAGAACAATAATTTTTAGCACAAAATTATTAAACAAAGATTCTTCAAGGGGATGCTGATTTATAGACCCAAAATATGCCCTGGAGTCTTGGAGAGCCTTATATTTTGCTTCTGCATTAGCTACTGATGGGACCACTGTGCTTGGAAATTTGCCAGAGTAGATTTTCCAGAAAAATTATTTATGGTTAAAGTATTTTGTTCCAGCACCAGTACAGCAAATTGAGAAGAAAAAGGCACAACCCTCTTCTATTCTGGAGGAACGGTGTCTACAAGGGGAGATCTGGAAGAAGTAGCCTGGAATAGATATTACAGCAAAGTGCCAAAGTAGAAAGCACTTGCTGATGGGTACTGTCACAGCTTTTAAAAGAAGATATTAGATGTTGAAAAGAACATTTTGACTCTTACAACAGAGCCAATATAGACTCAAAAAAGGCAAGAAAACTAAATAATCCAAATATTTAAACAAAAGATGACCAGAATATGTTTGGCCCTGTTCAGATTCACGTGAGAGGTGGAAATCTCAAGGAGCTCTTCTCTTGCAGATGTCCTTATGCGGCTTATAAGAATAAGAGAATAATCCAGCACCAGGCAGCATCAGCTAAAAAGGATACTGGAACTAATTTACTGTCAAGGTGGCTGGGTGGTCACAGACCTTCACTGAACTGACAGGTAAAAATGAGTCTTGTCATAAGTATTTAGCTCTGAGAGTTCAGGTCCTGCCTCCAGCTTTCTGAATCTCTGGCAGGACAGGTGCAGCTCTATTACACTCCCCTTGCAGGCTTTGGTAGGGCTGAGGCTCACACCTGCTTGTGATTGCAGACTTCACAGGCAGCTAAACTCCTCTGCAGATGAACTGACTTTGACTTTCAAAGCAAAGCAGAATAATTTTAATGACACATAGTTGGAGGGAATATAATATTGTAATTCTCTATCCCATGGCCATGCTAAGTATTTACAGATGATGAAGAAAGCTTGCAAAAATAAAATGACAAGTTCAAAGCAAGTGGGGAGAAGCAAGATCCTTTTTGCTGAATTGTGCTTTCTGTCATCACTGAAATGAAAACATGCTGCTCGCACTGTTAACTTGTTACTGAAGGGATCTCATATTCTCAATTTTTAAACAGCTGTTTATACTGAGAGGCAATTCTAAACATCAGAAAAAGCCTCTCCCTGCATTCAAAAGAACATACTGGATCGTATTTAATGTATCTTCAGTATATCCCTTGAGCTGCATTGATGATGAGACAGTAATATCTGCCAGGAGTATCATTTCAATCTAAACATCACTCTTCTGCAAGGAACTGTAATCTTGGACCTATAATTGTCAAGCAGCAGTGCATGATCTGAACTGTCCAAAGTCACACTGGGTCCAGAAAATAAGATTCACCACATTATCACAAAGATTATTGCAGTGAGACAGCAGTGATAAAAACCCTCTAATTTTAGCAACAGTGGAACATATTTTTGCCAGGTACCCCTCTGTTCTTTCCAGTTGCACCCCGAAGCCAGACGTACACATAGTGATTTTATTACGTCACATCTTTCAGTTCGTTGTGGGCCTGGAAACATAATACAATAGGCCTGGAAAAGGTAATAATTTGGGTGTTAGAGTCTTCTGAAAGCACTGTTAATTTGATTTTTCATTGTGTACTTCAGTGTACTTCAGACCATGTTCGGTCCCTTTGTGGTTCTTCAGTTCTTCACGTTCTTCAGTAAATGGCAATTATTTGCGACTCGAAGAAAACTATGATTCTTTAAGCATATCTTGGTAAACACACAGCCTGTCCATCAGTATGCACAGACAACCATCATGCCCTTGGTTAGAAAACACACCCCTACTGTCAGTTTTAAAACCTGATGCTTTTCCTGCAAATAAATGCTCTGAAAGAAATATTTAGGACTTCAAAGACAGTGCAGAACCTATAGGAAAGTTACGGCAAACCCAGAGGCTGCAGGGTCAGCTGGCCAAATGCAATCAAGCGCGTTAGTTGACATCTATGGCCTCATAGTGGTTGTTGAGAAGCTGGTGAACAGAACATGCCAACAAGGTGTCCCACGGGTAGGCCACACAGATGCTGCTGATTTGTGACTGTGATGGCAATATTAATTCAAGGGTTAGGTGGAAGCAAGCAGGGCAAGCTTGGTGTTTTTAATTTATGATGATGCACGTCTACATGTATTTAATCCAGACCTGTGCTAGTTCTGTGCAATGTTGTTAGTTACAGTTCAGAGGGAACGTTGTTAGACTAGTTGTTCTCATTAGACTCATGTATTGTTGTTTTCAGCTGCAACCAAAGGAGACATTCTTAAAAAAGAAAGTATTTTCAATCTTTAAAAATATCGTGCTTAATTCTCGACAGTGCTTAACCTTTAAAAATATCGTGATCTGTTATAGACAGGTTGGTCTAGACATCTTATTTAAACTGCTTTACTTCAGTCTATGGGAACTTTCTTATCTAGGCTAGGAACAGGAGAGAGTGTTTAAACTCCACAGTAAATACCTCTAACAGTAAATATTGCTTTAGCAGAAACAGCAATGATTTCTTTATCTTGGCACCCATTGCAGGGAACTGGGCTGGATGGCTAAGGAGTGCATCATGTAGAATCAGTGCAGTTAAAGCCAGATGATATGATGTTGTGAATAAAAGAAGGTGCCAGGGGACTTAAGGAAGGAAAAGCAAAAAGAGATGAGTCTGTAAAATTGCTGCTCTGCCCTTTCTCTCAAGCCTGTGGGTGGTGCCCGCTGAGGCTGATGGAAGAAGCCTCAGGCTCCCCTGTAACTTTGCCTCTCGTCAGCGTGTGCGTGCCTGGAAAGCAAGAGAATGGCTGTAAATAGAGGGATATGCAATTTTTCTTTATTCTAAAGTGCAATTCTTCTGCAATAAAAGGAGAGAGACTCTTTTTGGAGTTCTTAAATCACCAGCAGTCCATATCTGTACAAGTATGGGTTTTTGGAGTTTTTTTTGGTAACACTGCTCCACAGGCTTTGCATGCTAATGCTGTCTTTGTGTATTTGCAGCACTGCCACTGGCCCACAGAGCGTTCATACCGTCTGCGTATGTTCAGTAATTTTATGCTTTATTTATTTTATGCTTCTGCTGGATTAGAAGTATGATGAATTCTTAGATTTGTCTGGCTTTCAACTTGCAGCTGCCTCTGCATGTAGAAACTGATGGGGATTCCTTCTCCCTTCAGTTGTTTCAACAGCATTAAAAAGGCATAAACGGGGAATGATTGAGGAGAAGGCCAGAGATTCCAGAGCACGGCGAGGCGAGTACAGCCAGAAAACCAGCTCAGTGCATTCTTCCTTGCAGGAAGGCTCAATGCCAGTTATTCCCCAGTGCCAGAACAACTTTACGGAGGAAATGGGCGTGCGTTAAAGACTCTCTGAGGCTTCGCGTCCTTCGCTCCTGCGCCAAGTGTACCTCAGCTGAAACGGAAAGCCAGTGAGTGCTGGTGACCGGCCTGCCGCCCTCCTCCTGTGGTCCCTGCACGGTCGGCGGGGCTGGGGCAGAGGTGCCAGGCTGGGGCAGCAGTACCGCCAGTTCCCAAGACGCTGGGTGATAGCTGGCGGAAGGGAAAGGATCCTGCGGGGATGTGGATACCCGCTGGCTGCTGGTTTTGGTGAATACGAAGAAATGAAGGGAGGGGTTTATTTGGAGGAATAAAAAGAAAAAATCATCTTGATGCCAGTGAAGTACTGACGTCTGAGGTGATGGGGAAGAGAGTAAGCTGTAAAACTCAAAATATTTTGCTAGAACTTACATAAAAAGCAGATTTTTCCACTTCAAGTGCTCTTATTTCTAAGAAAACACATTACATGACTTAGAAAATAAATCATTTTCCATTATGTAATGAAATAACACAACTGTATGTAGTGCTGTTATTGTCTGCAACAAAAACACATTTTCAGAATTGTGGTGCTAACATGTTTCCATTTTTGCTTTTAATATTTTTCTTATTTCTGTGAAAGCTTCCTGATTCAGCTTTCTTCATTAAGAATTTCATATATTTCAATTACAGATCATTCTAATCACCATTTTAATTACAGCTAGAGCAGGCTATTTGCAGCACTCCTGACTGTTAAAAATAAGTCCCTGTGGGGAAAAATAAGAAAAAAAAGAGGTGATTAGCTTTAAAGGAAAGTGAAAAATAGCTACTGTCATTTTCCACTATCAAAGAGAAAGGGAAACATTTTCTATACCTCGTAGCAATTGCAGACCTGGACTGGAAAAAGGACTGTTTGGGTCAGAGTCTGAACCTTGAATCTGAAATTGAGTTAGTTTTACCACAGGCATTTGCTATGAAGATTTTGAAGGAATCAATATTCTGACTTTCTAAATTCTTGTAGTTAGGCCATGGCATCATCTGGGTAAAGAGCATCATGATTACGTCTAACTGAGAGGCTTTTGGTAAGAGAGTTGCCAATATGAAAAACAAGGCAGCACCTCCGCACCGTGGTACAAACCACAGAATAGTAATAGAACTTTATTACCATTTGTCAGGTCATCCGAGATGATGTTCTTGTCACAGATTCTTGAAGTGTCCGTGGTGACTCTCTGCCCGCAGAAACAGACCCTTGAACAAGAAAACCCCTCCTGTCATCGTCTGCCCGAAATGCGACGGAAGGAGCCAGTGCCTGAAGACAGCTCCTGCAGTCCCTTAGGAATCACGAGGCGGGCGTCCCTTGTGAGTACCAGAAACGAAGGGGGCTATGGACACTGTTCTGTGGGGGAGATGGGCCCAGATCCTTCTGGGAAACCTAGCCAAATGCGCTTCCGAGCCCCCTGTTAAATGCACCTATTTGGCTCACGTTCAAGGTTAGCTAACTAAAATGTGATGAAGTGTTTGTGTTCCTAGCTCTTCACTGATGTTTAAGGTCTTACATTGAGTGGAACCTGGGGGACAAAGTCGTTATCATTTGTCTAAGTCTACAAGTATGTGGTATGAAAGATAAAAATACTCTGATTTTCAGCCTTTCTGAAGCACATCTATAAAAATAGGCACAAAATAGTTAATCCTGCTTTTGTTTCTTTGCTTTTAATCCAATATACCCAGCAATGTTTTTATCATCATGTTTATTGTTGTGTTTAAAATAGCAGAACTTTTTGATAAGTATTTCTGCTCAGTGCAATGTACTTGTACTAACGTCACAAGAGTGTTCCCTACTCATTCAGTATTTTGTTTTCCTATACATATATGCAAAGCTATTGTTTGTACAACGGACTGTCCCACCACGGAGCAACAGTCGGTGGGGACCCTTCTTCAGAAGGAACAGACCTGATGGCCACGGACTTTACTGCGCTGAGTCAAAGACACCACCAGTTCAGCAGCGATCCCGATCCACTGCATGGAGAAACTTCAAGAAGCGCTTTCTCGGCTACAGACACATATTTGTCAGGTTTCATTTGCAAATATCAAGGTAAGGAACTAAACAAATATGTACTTGTATTCAAGCTTCTTTTCTGCTTTCATAATTTGTGCAGTCCTTATGTATGTATGTGCTGTAGAACTCCAGCGTGCACGTTTTTATTTTGGGTAGCCCTAAAACTGAGTTTAGTTTAAAAAGCAATCGTAGATGTAGCTTGGCTCAAATGAAGAATGACCTGCACGTGGATGAATCTAAGTTCTTCACTTAGGCAGTATGTTTTAGAAGTTATTAAAAACACACAGCTGTGGGATGACAGATAATAATTCTAATTATAAACAGCGGGCTGTCAGCTCTGAACTCCCAGTCAGGCTCTTGTTACAGCTCAGAGACGGGCTCCCGACAAAGAGAATGAGCGCAGTGTATGAGGATGAGGTGACAGGGAAAAAACCTTTTACTTTGTTCATTGATTATTGTTTATAGGAGTAGCATATGTAAAAGTAGACCTTACTCAGGCTGTTCTGAGAGATCTGAAAAAGGTTAGCTCCTCTTTTTCTAAGGTTTTTGTGTCCAGACCTGTGTTTGCACGTGTGCTACAGGGATTTTGCGTGGTTTTGCTAGTTCAGTATAAGTCATAGTTATCCTGCTGCTC
>Ga0181612_169787_pt1 | contig 17200 bp, 4 predicted proteins | sample HoacroProtozoa21_FD_119630 | JGI IMG/M metagenome (GOLD analysis project Ga0181612, IMG submission 119630) | Hoatzin crop microbial communities from Cojedes, Venezuel. Combined Assembly of Gp0051906, Gp0051904, Gp0051908
GGTAACTAGCGATAGGATGAGAGGCAATGGCCTCCGGTTGCGCCAGGGGAGGTTTGGATCAGATATTAGGAAAAATTTCTTTACTGAAAGAGTTGTAAAGCATTGGAACAGTCTGCCCAGAGAAGTGGTGGAGTTATCATCCATGGAGGTGTTCAAAAAATGAGTAGATATGGCACTTCAGGACATGGTTTAGTAGGCATGGTGGTGATGGGTTGATGGTTGGACTTGATGATCTTAGAGAATCTTTTCCAACCTTAATGATTCTACAATTCTATAAAATTAACTTTTTGTTTTATTTTAGCCACAGAATTATGTATAGATTGACAGGATGTGCCCATCTGAATCTAATATTCAGCTCTTTAAATTTATATATTTCCTTTAGCTTTGGGAAATACTATAAATTTGCAGTAAATTGGGATCTCTGTAGCCGTACAGCAAACAAATAGATTTATTCAGGACAATATATGTTATTAAAGACAGTCTATTTTTGCCAACTAATAAGTAAGCTGGAGGAGTTGAAGAACAGCAACCTGGTGACCAGAAGCGTCGCAGCAACCAGGGCGAGCGCCGGGCACCAGTGACCTCACGGCATCGGCAGCAAAGCCTGGGCTGGGCTGCATTGGCCAGCGCGAGGAGGGACCTGTCTGCTCGCTGCTGGGGTGACTGCGCTGGCGTGGCGCTCGGCACGGAGAGGAGGCGGCCGACGAGGAACTCGCAGGCTCTTGCGGCCTGAAGAGAGGGCCAGACTCTTGTCAGACACACAGCAAAAGGGGAAGAGGCAGTGTCACAGGCAGCATCATTGCGTGAATTTTGTAACAGAAATTTCTTTATCATGAGAGTGGCTTTTGAGCCCTGAAACTGGTTGCCCAGAGGCTGTGGAGTCTCCATCCTTCAGGACTTTCAAAACTTACTGAAGGCCCTGAGCAACCTGACTGAACTTAGAATCGTAGAATCATTCAGGTTGGAAAAGACCTCTAAGATCATCACATCCAACAAAAGTGAGGGGTTTCTACACAGTGGTGTAGACTAGGCCGTGAATTGGCACCTACTTGGTCACACTTTGTCATTCATATTATGGAGCTGATTTTAATGTTTACTTTTCAAAATAGAGACAGAAATAAGATTGGAATTTACTTGGCGTATTGGGTAGAAGTCTAGAGTATATCATAATCTCGTATGCTTCAAGTGACCACTGTGTGTTAGCAGTGGAACGTTTCCTAGTGAGTCCTGTTAGAAGTTCTGGCACACTTTTTCCTCTGTCTCCTTGATAAATCGGTAACTTCACATTCTTCAAATTTTCCATTTCTCTAGTGGCAGTTAAGCTATCCTTAATCACTGCTTTGAGTCAAAGTTACAGTCTACTCTTTGAATCAGATTAATCTGCAACCCAGATTCCCATCTGGGAGAAGTGTATCAGAGCAGTGGTTATATGAGATGCTCCATAGATTCCACGTGGATCCAGACTGCAGTTTTTCCCGAATAGGGGATAGTATCTACATGTCATGTGACATTCCAGAAGCTGGGGGTAGGATAGGCAGGGCTGACCATTCGTGTCTTGGGTAAGAGATTCCAGTTCCTACTTTGGGACAGAGGATATGTCTCATATTTTATGTGATACTCTTGATCCATCTACATTGTGAGATTACTGAAGGCTGCTGCTAGTGTCTTAGAAGAGAGAGAGGGAGAAACTAGTAGCTGAAGCAGCACAATCTCACCTTGAATGCAGTGTATTTGGGAAAAGAAGGTGGGAATAAGAGAACTGAAATGCTGGTATGAAATGTTTCGGCAGCAGAGTTATGATATCAGTGTATCTTATCATTGTGAACAGGAAGGACCCTTCTTTAAAAACTTATGTTGCAGATTGATGAATTTCATTTACTGATACATTTGCATTGTCACTCGCAAAATCACACATCAAAATCACACGATTTATTTTTTAACTCCTGTAAGTAAAGCTTATGCCCTTCGGTGTTAGCCAGTTATTATCAGCATTCTGATATGTGTTATTGTTTGTAAGTGTGCTTGATTTTAAGCGTAAATCACAGTTTTCTTCTGAAGGTTTATTATTTGAAGACAAGTGCAAGTGGGAGAGGCTATGAAAATCAGTTTCTTTCAAGTTATTAATCTCAGATGACTGATTTTTTTTTTAAATACTTGCTATATTTTAATATGACTTAGAACAAAATAGGGTGTCATTACCATTCTTGTTCCTGAATGTTTAGCTTGGCATTTGATGCAAGGCCTCAATTGCAGGCTGAAGTGCCAGCAGCCGAAGCTAAAAACAAGACTGCGGTGGGCAAACTCAAGATTTAATTTCAGAAAGAGTGTTTATATTTTCCCTGGGGCCACATTAATGAGAGCCCAAACCCTAAATGTTACCACCAACACATTTAAACAGACCAGTTTCGAAGTTTTTAAAGTGCGGTGTCACCTTGAGTATTTTTCTTTTAACTTTTTGCCCTTCTTCTGACTTTAAAAGAAAAGCAATAAATCTGTATCATTTTTGGCTGAATTCAGTGTCATGTTTCGGGAACACAAAGTTCTGTGTAATGCAACAAAGTCGCATTTTTAAAAAACATTTAATCCTATCTTCTATTTCTGTATCATCGATTTTAATAATTCAGCTTCAAGTTACCAATGCAAAACTTCGTGTCACTAGAAAAGATACCACCATCTGGTATGTACATATGTGTTACAGGGGTCCACATATTGATGTCCTGAATCAGCCTGATATCAGAACATCTGTGCCATGCCTGGGATGAACTTGTGACCAACAGGTCAGTGCCAAGAGAGACAGTGGTGGTGGGGTCACTGAGAGTTCCTTAGCTCAGTTTCCTGTTCCTTCAGCTGGGCCTGTTTTGTGGCTTTAATAGGATTAAAGAAACATTTACATTGAGGCTTTAGGAGCATTTTCACACTGCTCCTTTACCCAACTCAAAGAGCAGTATAAATCCTAAGGATTAAGTAAGGGATTTATGTGAAGTTGTAGTGTAAGATGAGTTGGTGCACCTGGCTCTCCTTTTTCTCCTCTGCGAATAAGACATACCGAAGCAGTGTGCTGCATGTGATACAGAAGTGAGCTTCGCATTTTTTTCCTGAGCTTTTATGTCTCTATAAACTTTGAAGTTATCATTTCTGAATATTAAAATGAAATGGTAGTTTCTGATGGAGGAATATAGTATTTCAATCTGTGGATCCTATTAGACATTTTTCTTCAGAGGGTCTTATGGCATTTTTCTGCCACTTTTCGATACTGAAACATCATGCATTTAAGAGAATTTTTAATTTCCTGGAAACTATAGTACTCTTTAAAAATGGAAAGGGGAAAAAATACAATTCTCTGCCACTTAAGTTTATTAAAATCCAAAGGAAATCGTTAAATAACCAAAATTATAATTTTCAAACTCCTTGAGTAATCATTTATGCTGGTAAAAGCAGTTCAGTCGAAACTACATACATAACCTATTGTATGTTTTTTGCAATTACTCTAGAGTAAAATTGCCAGAGCTTGAAATTCTTTGCTTAAGTTAGAACAGTTTCATATATCCTTTTGTGCCTCACTGTATAAATCTACAAAGGCTGAGATTATGCCTGTACTCTTTAGTCAGGCGAGATTCCAGTTGGAACTGAAATCAAGTGGTGTTATTGCTGAGAAAATATTGTGCTACCAAAGCCAAAGAGGAAAAAAATGGCAGGATGAATTATGATGTTCAACAGTGAGATGACTGGTCACTGCACTGTTTCAAAACTGTTCTTGTGATTTAGATGTATTGTGTTTTTAATCCAGTGTGCATCATTATAGTTACTACCAACTTTAGATTTGGTCTGCAATCGCATAAGCATTCAACTTGCTCTGTGGATATAGACTATTCATATTCATACAGTTTTGCAGTGTACGCTGTACTAATGTCACCCAGCTGTATCCGTCAGTGGACAGTGCTATTGTTTTTCACATCATTAGGTGATTAAGCAACACCTGAAGTCCGGGGAAATGCAACATCTGTCATCCAGGGTCCCTCTATTCGGCAAGTGTTTGATAAGGACACAGAGGAGACTTCCATATTTCTTTCTGTTCTCCATTAGGGAGGCTGTGCATGACAGGAGGAAGTGATGCATCCTTACACACCTCCTGTCCCCTGTAATGAGGCTCTCTTGCATTATTCCTCATTCATCCTTCAGTATTATAGTTTTTACTGTGCTTCTGGAAATCTGAGAATTATAATCAGATCATTTGTTTCGAGATTGGTTATTTTGCGTTCTGTGCAACTTTCTTAAAATCTCTTTTGAGATAGAGAAAAAATTCAAAGTTCTTGATAGATGTGTGGAATTACTTGTTTTTAACGCAACTCGAGACTCCTGTCCGTAGGCATTTGCATGAGAGCTTAGACTGACGAAGAGAAGCTAATAATAAAAAAACAAGAAAAAACTACAGATCCTTGTGTATGAATGAGCATGAATGCCCTTATTTTACCATCCTAGTGAGAAAGTTAGGTCAGCTGAATTTTGGAGGTTAGACATTTAACATTCTATTAGACTGAATAAGTGAATGCGTGAGGAGGAGTACTTGGTGAAGATTTTATCATTGCTGTTAAAATAAAACTTGTATTCCTTTACTGTCTTTTTCTTTCAAATTCATCTGTATGCTTGTAACCAAATATGTATTCCAGTGATTTATATTCACTGACATTTCTTAATTCAGAATTGTTGAGTGTGTATGATTAGATATTTTGGTAACGCAGCAGCAGTTACAAATTTTCTTTTTTAAGTTAGTGTAATCCACATTACTTTGTACTAGATGCAAAGTTTAATGTGTTCAATATGATCAACGTGGGTTAATTAAAGCTAAGCAAATACTCTGTAATTTGATTTTCTTAGTCCTAGGCCAGCTTCTTGGCTTTTTATAAGTCTCTGTTGTACCATTCTCTTGGCACCAAGGGGATCCTAAAAAGTCTTAGCAAGTACGATGGACGTGCTCACTGAGGGCATTTTGGCATGCACTTGCAAGGCTGTCAAGTTGCAAGAGAGAAGAGGCAGTTGTCCGCTCTGATGGACAGTATTATGAGTTCTCAGTGAGATCAGGAGATTGGGTCAAGGTCTCTTCCATCCCTGGATTTCTGTGACTGATTACATTACAGTTGAGCCCCAAAGGGACGAGGACAGAATACAGAAGGCCCTTGTTTCCATGACATGCAGGACACTCCTGTGGTCTCAGAATTTGTGTTGTAAAGATCCAGAACTTGCATGCATCTTAATTAATAAAAAAACCAAGAAGATGTGGTCTGTAGAATTTCTCTGTCTGTGTACCAGAATAGGATAAGCCTAGAGTAATTGCAGGGCCACCACAGAGTCCCATTATTTAACAGATTTTCTTGGCTGTACAGTTTTGAGAGGGAATTAATTTTTTCTTTTGTTCACTGCACAAATGAGTGGATAACTTTGTTCATAAGGATGGTTTATTCTGTTCCTAAATGTGTTTTGCTACAGCTGAGGAATATTCAGAGTTCAGTGTTTGTTTGGGTTTTTTTGTACTTCTCATTTACACCCAAGTCCTTTTATGTGAAGATCCTTTAACCTCAGTAGTTTTATCTGCTTGCTTTTTTTGTTGGGTTTTTAGCCGGGGACTTACTGGTAACATTTCAGAACTGGTTATATGCAGAAATTTTCAAGCTATTTTTATCCCAGGTCTTGCAGCTTCTTCGCTCTGTTTTTCAGGTATGTCTTTTCCTTTGACTGTTTTTGCCCTTCTGCTGAACTTTGATTTTAAAAAGTAAATGGGAAAGTTGGCCTTACCTTACGTCTTTTCATGAATCTTTCTTAGGGTTATTTCCTGCAGTTGGATTCCTGCAGCAAAGCCAGTGGGATCAAAAGTTGAGACTTAATCAAGTTGTCTATGAAGCTAGAGAAACATGTAAAGAAGTAAATTTTCTTACCTGCAGCAATAGTAAGATTAGATAGATGAAGCGACACAATGTGGTTTCCTGTTTACTTTTTGTGTTCATGTCAGCGTGAATAATAAAAACACTAAGCAGTCTTTACCCATGCGTTAGAAATTTAGCAAGATACTTCAGTGACATATATATATAGTAAATACACATATATGATATTTTCTGCTTTGGCTGCACACTACTGACTCACATGATTTGCTCAGTGGTATTTTTCTCTCCCTTGCCCTCCTCCTCCCCGCTCTGCTTAGCAACAGTTTCTTGTGGGTTTATTAATGTAAAATAAGGTATTGCCAAGGTAAAAAGCTACCATTTTGTTTGCAGTTGTATGTCCTTGATGTTGTTATTTCACTCCAAAACCTTAATATAAATCTGTATCTGGAAAAGAAGCAGAATAGCTAATCTAGTAACCAAAGGAAACTGCTTTGGGAAATATCCTCCGCTGGCTGGCGGTTGCAAAAGTAATCTGGAGTTGGGTAGAGCATAAAGCCTGCAAATTATTACGTTTTGCTAGTTTTTCCCTCCTCCTTTAGAATCTTCTGCTTGCGGTGTCACAAGTGACGACCTGCTGGAAGCCATGGGTACTCCACCTGTGCATGTTTTGAAACAAGGAGGTGTTGTCTTTGATGCTGCTCTTGCAGCTTTATGAAGTGCTTCTCCAGCAGCTGTCCTGAGTTCTGCTGCAGTAGTTTGGCTTCAAATTCCAAACTGAGGTTTGCAGTAAGACGTGTCTGACAGTAAAAAGCATTAGCAAAAGCTGCAATCCTCTCAATACTGAAGAAGTCTACTAATAAGTGTAGTCTCAAAAATGGCCATCTGAATAGTAGAAAATTAATTTCTGTTCCCTGAAACTTAACTACTTATTTCAATGCATATGTATTCTTACCACTGACTTAACACTAAATTTATCACAAATTCACTGCAGGCTGATTTGCCTTGTTGAATTTCTTCATGGGAATCCATCAACTTTAATCTACAATGGTAATTTTAGAGAGAGATTTGTATTTTTTGTGATATGATCTTTGCCTATGCCTTCAAATATATACTGCCTCATCCTGTCACAATTTATAAGTAAAGTTTCTTAAAATGAAAACTGAAAATTTGACTGTTAAATCAAGCGTTCCTCAAAATTAAGAGGCAAGGTTTTTCTCGTGCTACTTCAGTATGTACCAAACTCCAGTGTGTTATTAAGGAACACTTTGTTTTAGCAATACCTAGTGGCATACGGTATCACAATTTCACAGGAACCTTCAGGTAATCATGGTATAACTCCAGTCTCCTTGATATCGAAGTAGAATAACTACAGCCTGACTCCTTCTGTTACCTGTGGTTTCAGCTTTGTATATAATGTTGGTTTTCACCTCGCAGTGATTCTCTGTGCTGTGTATTGTTAACCACCTGTTATATTTCTTCTTAGAGGCAAGGAAATTGTACTCCTGGTGAATCTTCCATTAATGAAGAATCACATGAGATATAGCTATTTAGAAAGCACTCATGGCAGTGGAATAGCAGTTATACAACTGTGGAAGGATTTAGCCTATGGTTGCCCAGTCGTACACATTATTAGGGTAGTTTTTTTCAGTTTGTATGCACTGCAAACACTTTTGATTCAATAATTATGTCTCTTTTACATACTTATTGCCTGATAGTGTAAAACACATTCTCATAGTAATGAAAAATATTGTTCTTACTAGTGCCTTTATTTGCTGTTTGCTTTTTGGTTAGGCTTAATTAATCCAGTTCTGTAGATATCATCTTAATACTGCAAGGCAACTCTGTGAGCATGACTCACCTTGAGCCCATCAGATAACATTTTTTTATTTGGTTTGATAACAATAGCAATTTATATATGTAGGAAAGTTGCTGTTGCTTTTAGGCAGACGTGCTTACCCTGGTTTATTTGGAACACGTATGCATACTGACAAATGAAGCAGATTTTTGGTACCAGATCTAGCACCCAACACAGCACTCAGTGCTTTTCAGGAAGCATAGTCTGATAGTCTTCAGGCTTTCATGGAGAGATGGTAATTTGCGGTTATGAAGCTCCACAGAAGCCCTGTGTATTCTCTGCCAAGTCATTTGTAGACATATTAAAACAGCATCTGATGGTGCCTAAGACAGACTTGGCTACTTAAAACAGTTCAAGATTGAAAAAAAAAAAACTATTAAGGATTTCTACCCTCTGTGAGGACTCAGGATCTGACAAGCCTGGATAGAAAGCAGTCTGAGTCGCTTACAAATCCTGTATTTAGGTGCTGTTATATATCTCCAGTTCATTCTTTCATATCAGAGGAGGTGATCTGATGAATTTGGCCCTTAATTACATGGTCTAATGCTTTGTACCTACCTTGTGGGGACTGTTATCTAGTGTATATCAGAAGCTATAAAGGCACTTGCCAGAACCAAACACAAACCGTTTCTCACTTAGAGACTTTGCAGACACTGCTAAAGTCCATGCTGGGTAGAACTGGATCTTGCTCAGGAAGACATACAGCATAGATTCACTCGCATGGCTCCATCTGTAAAACAAACAATAGCATTCACAGAAGTATAATGAGAGCTAAGATGCTGAGTACAAACAGGGATAAAATAAAAATATTTTGAATAAATAGGGGATGATCAGTATGTCTGATTTCTGTCCATCTCAAATAATTTCTTGCCTTTTTTTTTCTCGTTCTCACAACCAGTAGAAAATACCATGCCCAGAGAAAAATATGAATTGAATCAGCATTTTCCATGCATCTTATTAAACCATAAGGACTTGTTTTCTGCAAGTTCAACAATATTTTGCAAAAGCTTTTGTTTTGGAAAGCTTTAAAAATCAATGAGATTTCTGTCCACATAATGTACATGGGTGACTTTAATAGTGGGAGAGGCCCTACTGTGGTCAAAGTTTTGCCTGCATCCCAGAATTTGTAGCTTCAGGGCCCCAATTTTTAAGATTGTGCAAGTGCATTTCATTGTGTGAGATATTCAGATGCTTAAGTACTGTTTGCATATATTTCTGTATGTTTGTCCTAAGTATGTTGAATCTGATTGCTAGACCAATCAGCTATTAGAGTAGCAATTATGGTAACTCTATACACTTGGTGTATGGCAATAGTCTATAAATAACTTGGTCAAGGAATCCTATGTTCCTGATCTAGGTGGGTAACCCCAGAGGCTGCTCGTGTGTTTCTGTGCATAAATATTTCCATTACTATTTTTGTGGGTTTAGATAATTACCATTTTTTATCTACTGCAGCAGTCTAAGCAGGTGCTGCAAGCATTTTTAATTCCTTTATGCGCTCAGTCTAGTTTCCTTGATTGAAAGCAAATTTCCTTTTGTTATTTATATGAAGGAAAGTTAGTATCTTCTTACATTCCTGTGTCCAGCTGGGAGACAGTGGAGATTCTGAGAGGGTTGACAGGGTGTTTTCCCACCACCTTCAGCAGACTAGGCAAATCTGTTTTAAAGATGTGTCCAGCATATGGTATTATTTTAATGGTTTCACTGATCAGGTTCAGAGCATAAAATCCTGAAGGTTTAGAAGTTACAGCATTATTTATTTAAGGAGAAAGAAACATTTTCACATGGCAATGTAATTTATTAAACATCACTCTTTCCTAGAGGTTCAGTCTTGAACACTGATGGCTTTCTAATGTGTAGCAGATACTGTATAAATTACAGCCATGAAGAACCTTGGTTTTATATACTTAGTAAGTGTTATCAATAGTAGAAATTCACAGGTGGACAGACAAAAATGTCCTGTTCTGGGATTAACTCTAAAATAAACTCTGCTGCACATATGTGCCATATGGATCTGTTTTCTGTCTCATCCATTATAGAAATGAGAGGAAGTAGTTCATTGTTTCCTCATCCAACTCACAGATTTGCGGGTTCCTCAAGGTAATAATTTTTTTATATGGTCTATTTAATGTGCTAGGGAATTTTTTAATACCTTCTATTGAATCTGTGGGGAGAAGTTCATGTTAGACCACTGGGAAAGCTTTCTGAGCCCATAGTTTTACTAGAAAATATAATCACGTAGCTGAACTTCTACAGCTATGGAATTTTGCAGAATCATGTTGGGCTCATTCACTAGTGTGGGTTATAATGGGGGGGGGAAAAACCCCACCAAAATCTATACATCATAAAAATTATACCAAACAAGCCCGTCATCTTTGAGTTTTCCTCAAACAGGGGCATCTACTGATCAAAATATGATAATACATTTATGAGTCTGTAATTACACTGTAGTGTTCTGTGGAACACTGGGTTTGTTAGCCAATATCCAGCACAGTATATGCGAAGGGTCCTAACACTAAGCTGCGATAACCTATTTCAGTGGATTATTGTGCACCATGAACGAGGGCAGGAGGAGTCTGCAAAAGCTAAGGTTTTAACCATACAAGAAACCCCATAGTTTTTCCAGAAATAAATTTTCTCTAAAAATGTTTAGAAAGTGGTTGCAGATTTAAAATGCAGTCATTTGTCCACTTAGCACTGAAGTTCAGCCCGTTGTTCAGAAAGACCATAACTGTATTTTATAGTGCAGACTGATGCTAAAATGATTTAAAGAAAATATTACGTATTATTATAGATCTACATATAACTAGGCCAAACAGAAATACCTAAATGTAAATTCAGTTGCAACATCAATGGTTGACTTTGAGCAAGCAGTCGTGTTACATTTGGATTAACTGCTCCATAACCAACCCAATATATTTTTAACGTCATACTGGCTATGTGGAATGAGTCCCTGCACAGAGGAAAGAGTGCCGCTGACAGAATTTTTCAGTAAATTATTTACGTGGATGAACAAATCGAGGGTCATAACGAATTTTTCCTTATACTTAACTAAAGTATATTCCTGATCCTACTGATTTCAAAGGGACTTGAATTTTCTTCCTCTACTCCTTAATTATTAAGTACATAAATATTTAGAAAAGCAGTCTTTCGTCATCAATGCTTTTGACTAGTATTCTGTTATTCATGGACACATCCATCTAAGTGTTGATCAAACAACGCCAAGTTAGAACTATAGAATAAAATGAAAAATTATTCCAGTCTTTTCATGGAAGAAGGTAAGTTCACTTTATTGTTAGTTTAGACTTGTATTAGTTTTCTGTGAACAGGAGGACACTTACTTCAGATTCAGATTTTTTGATCATTTCATTAAGTTTATCATCATTCTTTAATTTATACTTACTGATTTTTTGTAAAAAAGGCTTTTAGTTAGTAAATTCATGTAATGCAAAACCATACAGAAAAATAAGAAATAGGTATTAGTTATAGTTCATTTGCAAACAGCAATTAGAAAAAGCTTTTGTATATTTATCAACAATGAAAATACATAGAGAAATTAAGACTAAATAAAAGAAGATAAACTTTGACAAATATTACAACAAAATCTCGATTGCTTTTACCTGAAATATGAAAGTGTCCCCTTTCTACTGAGCATTACTTAGAAAGGGGACTGCTCATATTATTAGTCCTTTGAAAAAAATGTAATGAAGCCATGATGATGTCTATAAATAATTACTTCTGGCTAAGCAATATGCAACTTCAAAGAATTACCTTGGCAATGAGTCCTATTCAACAGTTAACAAGCAACTACTTATAAACACTAAATAAATTGAAAGCCTTTATATCAGCCTTGCTAATCTAGACCTGCCAAACCCTTATCTTCAGAACACATTTTCTTACACATCAGTCTGTGTTTTCAATTCCCAAAAAAATTCGTATTGCACTTGAGATTTCCCATCTTGGCATTAATATAATTTTCTTTGACTGAGTGACAAGCACACTTTCCAGGATTTGAAGTCTTCCCCCCAGCCCCCCAAACTCCCCCTTGATGAACGAATATAAGCGTGTATATCACTGTGCTAGAATGTGTTCTTGATACACTTCTTTGCATGAGTTTCATAAGAAGTCAGCAGGACTCAAAAGCTGATTTGTCATTTTACAGTCTTTAAGGGAAACTACTCTGCTTCATTGAATTATAAAGGCATGATAACTTTTTTCATCTCTGGTCATTGTACTTGTTGAATCTCATGATAAAAAGAAGATTGCAACTTTTACATATGTTAGCATTACAGAGGTAGAACAGTGAGCTGTACTGCATTACATTTAATCATCAGACTGTCATTTAAAGTACAAATAAATTGTTTGATACGTAGTTCTATAAATGTAGCTACATTTTCTACAGCTACAAATATATTTGGTATTGGAAATTGGTATTATCTGAGAAATAATTTTGAAAAATGCACTTTTGAACATCTTAATGTTTATACAAGAAGGAAAATTGAAGAGCCATATGTAACATTAATTTTGCTTTCTTCACTTCTCTGGGTGAACTTCAGGCCACAGTCAGATTAATAACAAAAAGTATTTTTACTGTAGTGAAATCAGAATTTCATCCTTAAATCTTCAGTGCTGGACCTAAAATTATATTTTTCATAAGATTTTTATTAGTGACTTGTAATGGATAATACAATTCTGACATATAGTGGTTATTTATGGAGTTCTTACTGGGTTTCTCTTCTAGCAATTTGAAGTGTTGAACAGGTTGGAGAATAGTCAATAGAGGAAGCTAAGCACATATGCCATGAAAATATATCCATTTGCAGGTAGATATTACAAGGGGAAAATATGGAGGATATGCATGCTCATTTATTTGTGCAAGAAACCATTTTCTACTTGAGGCATCAGCCATGTAGACTTTCATTCCATTTTACAGAAAATGTGAGCTGTATAGTAGAAGTTTAGAAAATGTAGAGCTAACAATAATTATGAACTTTGATTTGAGCTCTGGGTTTATGAAGTGATACACGGGAAGATGGAGGGAGTTCAAGTAAAATAGAGGAGCCTGAGACGAAAGCAGTCACCTGGTGGCAGTATTCTGCACAGTTACATGTGAGAATTTCTTTTTATTTCCCAAGTCAAATTCTTGCATCCAGTGACAGGAGTTCTGCTGAGGCCTACGCCTTCCTTCAGCGCATGCCTTGCATGGCTCAAAGGCACATCATTCTGGGTGGCCTACGGATACGACTGAGGTGGGACCCCACAGGGAGTCTCATCCAGTCATCTTTGGCCAGAAGTGCAGTGGAATCATGCTTAGACCTCAAAAGTGGACTGAAGGTTCAAACAAGGGAGAAAGCAGCAGTGAATGTGTTAGAAAGACCTGCAACATGCAGCTCATTTTTGGAAAATGAATGTCTCGCGATGATTGTGGGAGTTCCAGGGGTGGTACAGACTCTATGGAGTTCAGGAACTGCTTTTGCAAATCTCATCTAGCCAGTTCCTCAGCAGGTTCCATGAGAGTACACAGAGAGGCAACCTCTGGTTCTTGAAAAAAACAAATAAATCTGCACAAAGTTAAAAAGATACCACTGACTAACTTAAAATAATGACGTTCAGGAACATTAAAATTTTGAGCTGATTAAAGCTGTGCCAGTAGGACACAACGTACAGAATTGGGAACTTTGAACTGGATAGATTTCATATGGTGGAAGAGAAGCATTGATTACTAATAGTAACAGTGATGGTGTGATGTAGAAAATTGCCCTCTCCTGTGGTAGATCTGGACCAACATGGTGCATTTTTCAGTATCTATAGAATTAAAACAGTTGGGTTGGGTTGGTTGTATCTGCATCCCTAATACATTATTCATACTGATTACATTTGCATATGAGTCACATTCAGTTTGAATTTGCCAGATGTCCATTTATGTTTGTTTAAATAATGAGATCATTCCATGAAGTGAACAGAACCTAAAAATATAGAGGGAAGACTGTTTAGAAAAACAAGATTTAAAATGCCTTGCTTACGTATTTTCATATCTCATGGTATATTATGCAAGCAGAAGCACAGCAATGTTGAGGCACTGTTCAAAAAATGTGTCCATTGCTAACACTTCATTAAACAATATATTACATAACAAAGCTCCACTGGATTTGTTTCTATTTCCCAGTCAATTTCTCCATTAGTGGGAATATTTTCCTTCTGAATACATTCAAATGTACCATTTTCAGAGCCAGCATCATTTTGCTGCTTCTCTTTTCATGTTATGTGAAGATCCCAAGTCTATTCAGAGTGTTTTGTCATTTACTGTAGCATGGAAGAATTTGAAAACGTACTAATCAAGGTAAAGCTTATACATAAACTGAGCAGACAAGGGGCAATTGAACTTTTATGTTATTGAGCTTACTTAAACTTTTAACAAGCAATAAACTTTTCTTATGGACAAAGGGAGACTACCAACTAATCACCCGAGTTCAACAAAGACTCCCCAAATGTGTGCTTAATTTGTTTGAAGCTTTTAAAATCTTTCTCAAACCTGAAGAAATTCCATTTTGTTCGTATTGCAGCCAATCAGTACACACATTAAACATTTACATTGGTACTTGGTGAAATAAATTTAACAGTATACAATTTGAGATTGCCGCCTTGGTAAAGAAAGTTAACAGCAGCATATCAGAACACACATCTGGCGAGCTACTTTGGTCTCTTTAGAGCAGAATCTGCAAGGAAAAGCTGCAAGGAAAGAAAATGGAGAGTTTAGCCAAAGCTCTTGGTCAAAGCTCAGTAAAGAGCTATCTAGGAGCATACATGATAGAATATACAATAAAAAGAAACCATTGAAAATCGGTTTCATGCTAAGCTGCTCCAGCTGATATGTCTACCAGAAGCATCAGAATTTGATGACATAGTATGCTTAGAGAAAGAAGTTTCTCATGTTCTTTCATAAGACGTAATAGATGATTTTATGTGAATTGCAGTATATCTGCCCGTTCCCCAGAGCAATACAGGTCACAGGCACAAAAACATCTGCAAGCTTCTCCGTGCAAAATGTTCTTTATATTTTTGACCATAGAAGAGGAAGGAGGCAAGATAGCTTTCAGATCAGAAGAAATGCACCATCACAACAGTGTGTTTATGTTGTTTGTTTCATCTAGACTGTCTTTTCTAGATATAGCTTCTTTAGAGCTTAGTTTGGTGTTTCTAAGTGTTTCATTTTCTTGTTGCTGGCAGCTGTTACTTAAATATGGCAAGAACAGACTTTTCAGAGCTTTATTTGAACTAGTTCTGCTTTAATATCTGTTGTAAATCAGTGGGCTAGGTTCACATCAGGCTGTGTATGGAATAGTAAGCTCTGCTTTGGCTAAGAGATTCAAAAATTTGCACAACAGGAGGAAATTTGCTGAACGAAAAGTGCAAGCAGACGTATTACTGAAGGAGAGTTTTATGATTGTGTGGCTTCTAGAAAATATGTGTGTGTTCTGCTTGTGACTAGATTTGACACACTCATCTCTATTCAAACCAAATGCCAAAATATTCAAACTCCCAGAACCTGATTTTGCGTGTTAGAGAAACTTAAAGAGCAGAAAAGCACAGGGTCATAAAAATGTTTCCCTTTGTGTATTCAGTCACAAGCACTGCAGCTATACCCTGAGTGCATTTTCAGAGTGCGGTGGGAAGGTATCACTAAATTTGCCTTGCATTCTGTATTAAAGTTTTTTTAAAAGTATATCTGTTATAAAACAAATTGTCCGTTCAAGTGATTGCTAGAGTAACTAACTGGACTGCTGAATGATAAGCATATATGTGCAGAGATACCATTGGATCAGATTTTTTTATTGAAAGCTATAATTAAAGCTGTGAGTGCTAAATGTATGAGGCATGAGACTTTTTTAAAAAAAATATGGCTATTTGCAGATGATTGCCACCAGCCTGCTAAACTAGTTGTAAACTAGTAAACTAGCTCTATTCTTCTGGGACCACATGGCCTCACATTAGCACATTTCTGGTGTTACAGAGTTTGAGAAGTTGCTTACAAACTCGTGCACAACAGTTTGACAGAAGTGTGGAGATGGACTTCCTCCAAATTCCATCACTTCCTTTCTCTTGAGTGGCAGAACTTTCATGTCCTATTAGCCTTGTACCACTACCTTTCAGTCTCGCCCTGTGTCGTTGTTATATGTGTTTAGATTAGTTTGTGGCTGATTGAAGGAGAGGGAAGTTGAAAACATCTCTCAATCGTGATATTATTTGTTTGGCATTTGAACTTCAAAATTAAAATGAAAGGAATTCAGCAGTGCATTTTATTTATCAATGATGTGATATTAAGCAAATTCAAATATCTTTCAGTAAACTGTGTTTTAATGTCATTAATATGACATAGCCTACCAAGTGTTGTTATTGTGTTTGTATCTTTTTTGGGGGGGAGGAAAGGACTGCTGTCTTTATAGCAAGTAAGTATATAATTCACATTGTTTGACAGCAGAGTACTCCAATAAAATGTTGCAATGAAGAAAGCAGGCAGAAAATGTTACCACTTTTCCACTGGGAACTATTTAAACATGCTGCCATTTAAATTAACAGTAGACTTTGAATTTTGGAAGATGCAGTTCTATGTAGTGTTCATTTTAAAGCAGAAGCAGTATCTTTCTTAAAAGCAACAGCTGCAATTTTAAAAGATGCTGTGGGGATTTATATAGTGTGGCAGCTAGGTGGTTTATCTTTTTCGAATTTCTTGTGTAGAATTCAACAGTTTTGTGAGGTAACTTTTAGCCTTATGTACATTTTATTTTGAAGAAACTCAAATACTTCATTAAAAAGTTGTTACTAAGTTGCACATGTGGAAATTACTTAGATTCTTTTGTTGTTGTCACATTTGGTTGTTGATTTTTTTCTGAGAAACCCTGGCATTTATTTCCAGGTTTTCTTAAAGGTTTGTGTTTTTTTTTTATTTCAACAGCTTGATCAAGTTGTCCGTCAAAGAAATCTGTATAGTTTGGAACTTTTCCTCTCATGTGCGCAGAAACAGTTAAGTGTTTTGTTAAAAGAAGAGCCAACCACTACAGAGGAACAGAGAGACTGACATTCCCAGTACCGCTGATACAGTGTAATTGTGAAGCTGAAAATCTCAATCCAGCAAAAAAGTACATTCTAAAATTGGGACTGTATCATTGATTCAAGATTGATTGGAAGATATGCTTGATTGAAGTGTTTCTGGATGATGTTCATTCATTTATTTATTTATTTATTTTACTACCCTTGTCAGATTGCAAATATGGGAAGCAAAAAATCCGTGGGAAAAAATGTGGGTTTTTTTTATTTTTCTTTCATTATATTTTCTAGTAGCCCATGATTGAAGCTGTAGGTAACTGCACCAATTATGAAAATATTTCCCTGTTATGTTGGTTTTAAATGTGTTATCATGTGCTGATGTAATTTATCAATATTTTTGATATTTTAAAAAATGGAGAAAAAC
>Ga0181612_183521_pt1 | contig 17200 bp, 7 predicted proteins | sample HoacroProtozoa21_FD_119630 | JGI IMG/M metagenome (GOLD analysis project Ga0181612, IMG submission 119630) | Hoatzin crop microbial communities from Cojedes, Venezuel. Combined Assembly of Gp0051906, Gp0051904, Gp0051908
CTCGGCATTCCTGCTGAACCGCTCTTCCAATCTTCATTGTAGCATGAAGTACATCAAAGAATAACTACACCTCATATCAATGTAGACATTTCAGGGACAGGCACTTTTGAAAGGTTAAAAGATAAATTGTCTTTTTAAAACTCTTTTCTATGTAGCTACCCAAAGAAGTCAGACCATTTTGTTACCACAATTAGCTTGACAACTCCACTGGGTAAATTACGAAAGAAGTCTTCTTTGCATTACTTCGTGCATAGCTGATTTGATCCTATAACAGAGTCGCTCACTAAAGCATATACTGCATCTGAAAATTTCAGTATTTCCAGTTTAGTGAAATTTTTGTTTTACTAATTCAGTGTTTGGCTGTAAACACTGCATATATTAATACTGAATACAGTTTATATCAAAATGCTGTTTAATTACCTAAAATGTTACTTTATTACAAAGAAAGGTAGTTCAATATGTAGGAAAATGAATGTGTAATTACTAAGATCTTACAATGATGAACGAGTTGACAGAAAGATATTAATATTACAGGGACACATTCCAAAAGACACTAGTTGAAAGAGCTTTGTGTCGTTAACTTTATTGGGAGCCCTTCCAAAAGACTCAAGTTGAAAGAACTCATGCCATAAATATTATAGGGAGTCATTCCAGAAAAACAGTAGCTAAAAGAGCTTCTTTTAGAAGGATTTATTTGTTGGTTTAAGCAGATAAGTTAACCCTTTAGGTATTAGAGGCTGGATTTTGACTGCAATTTGCTGTACTAATGGTTCCTGTAAAGGGAGCTGGGGTATCCTGGACTAATATTCACTAAATGTTGAAGTTAACCACTTGAAATCAAGAAAGTGTTTTTCTGTCTTCTCTAAGCCCCTTTAAATGACTTTTTACATTCCTTTTTCATGGCATAAACAGAAACATTTATTTTCCTGGTCCTTCACAGCTCAGTTCTTCTCTATTCCCTCTGTGTCGTATTTATCGCTGGCGTATGCTGTTACTATTACTTTTTCATTTGAAGTTCTCTTTTTCTGCCAGGATAGACCATGCCTCTGCAGACAAGTTCTCAATTTTTTTTATTTATTGTCCACTGCTTCTCCATTGATAGTGGCTTGAAACATTCACTTGTCTTCTTCCAAAAATGTCTCTGCTTGACTACCTCACACAGGATGGTCTCTGTGTAGTGCTCTGTCAATCCAACACTAGGAAATTTTCCTCAGCCTCTTCCATGATGAGGGAGATAGCTTGCATATTTGTTATGCTGGATAATGCTGTCTCATAATTCTCTTCTATTTCCTTGTCTTTTCATATCCCTCTCTCAACTCTTGTCTCAGATAATTTTGGGACAGGGTCTGTGTTTTTTGTGCTTGTTAGAAGAGCACGGAATATGGAGGAGTCCTGGTCATTGCAGAATTCCAAGTAGTGTCGTATCTATACTGCCACATTTCTATGTCCCATGCTAAACATTCAAGTCTTAGTCCTTTGATCTTCCTGGCTACATACATGTCATTTATCACCTAAGAGCCCATTGTGGGGTGATGTTGCAGGGGCAGGAGCCTAAACAGCTCCCTTGTGAAAAAAAATTGCAAGCATTAACTGGAAAACAGTGCATGCCAGAGTTTTGTTCCTATATAAAACATAAAAATAATTCCTGACAGATCTGGCTTCTTCAGCCTGCGGCTTCATGGCCTTGCGTGCCCTTCCTGATTCTCATGCTATAGACCAAAACAACATGCCTTAGCCTTGGCAAAATGCTACAAAACATTCCTGTGTCAGACTGTGAGGTAGCCATCTCAGTTGTGTCCATTGCTGAACAGAACAGTGCTAACAGCACTTAAAGAAGTGCAAGCTGGGGTCAAGAGGAGATCAACACTCATGGTTTCACCAGTTCAAATTCAGAAAACATCCTCTGAAGCCAAAGAGAGAAGCTGGAATTTAAGACCAGTTTCAGTATTTCTGAAATATGCACAACAACTTGGATGGAGAAGTAACTATTCAATATGCCCATGTTCCCACATGCTCAGGCCAAGCCCTGTACAGAGGTGCCAGAGTCCAAGAGATAGGTCTGTATCTCAGCATTTGCAGACACCCCAGGGCCCAGCTGTGCAATATGTCACAGGAGTAACTTACAGATGGTGGTAACCATGGTGGTGAGAGCCCTAGGAAGAAGTGAACAGGCACATGGTCGTGGCTTTCATGAATCTCCTCACTGGCCAACAATGCTCTGCAGAATCAGGGAGTGATGCCTTTACCAATTCACACAGTTGGAGGTCACAGCACTGGGAAATCTGGGGAAGACTGACCCTTCAGTGTCTTACATGCACAGTGGGAAGATGCACTTACTTCTTCAGAGAGGCGAAGAGCACAGCGATGCATGGGCACAGACAGTTGGCAGAAGGTCTTGCCCACCTTTCCTCTGACTCACCCAGCAGGGAACTTTCTCTCTCCAAACTGATTTGAGGTGGACAGCTTCCTCAAACCCACTTGTCCGTGGCAGAAAGGCAGTGATGATGGCATGCTGCTGTTGCAGGGCAGGAATGAGTTCCCCACAAAGAACCTCGTATGTTCCCATACCTACCTTAGGTACTTTGATCATCCCAAGTCTAAAATATAATGCTGCCATCAGACAGTGCCCCTCTCACCAAAAACTGCCGCTCAACAAGAAAGAGTGTGGCTCCCTCCCTGATAAAGAGAGATAAAGGGTAATGTTCCAGTCAAAACAGCCTTGTCTAATAGCATCTGAGATGAGAATGGTCCATCTTGTCAGGGTCTACTCACCCTGTCCTAGACATCTTTGCTCCAACAAATGAGCTGTGAACAAACCTGAAATATTCTTCCCAGTCAAAGGCATAACATTGCCACTAACAACATCAGCAGCCACAGCAATAGACAAATTATGTAGCAAGTCCCAATAAGAGATGAAGAGCCTGTCTCTGTTATATGTAGAACTAGAGATATTTAAAACTCAACTGGACAAGATCCTGCGCAACCTGATCTAAGCTGACCCTGCTTCAAGCAGACAGTTGTATCAAAGAACACCAAGAGGTCGCTTCCAACTTAAATTAGTCTTCAATTCAGTGATTCTAACACATATCTAAGCTAGAATATCATCACGCTCAACTGCAGGAGAAAAAGAATCACCTAACTTAAAAGACCAGCATGAAGTCCAAATGAAATATTTCTAGTGACTGTGATGGTACAATGTAAATCTTAAAAGTTCTTCAAAGACTGAACATACATTCTTTCTCTCCACCTTCATTACATATATGGTAAACAGATTATATATAACAGACAGCCTGGACTAACTTTCAATATGTTTTTTATGTACAGTACTCTTCCTTGTGGTAAATCGTTCACTATACAAGACACATTGTGACAAACAGTATCTGTAACATGAGACTACAATCTTGTAAAGACAGTCTACATCTTGGACTAATGTTCAAAGGAAGATACAGATTTAAGCATGAAATCCTGTTCTGTAGTCTGTCTTTCAAAGCCAAAGTATATTCACAACTGTATTCAAATAAGAGCTGTGTCAGTGATAGTCTTAAGCGCAACTGTGTATATCCAAACACAAGAACCTGTATCAAAGAAGCAACTTTCCAACACATAAAAAAGTGAAAGTCCAACACACAGAAAAGTGCTCCTTCCCCCTTGTCATCACAATCTCCGACTCTGTTCTTTGTCCCTCAAAGTTTGATGTTGATAAGCGTGTATTTGGTATGCATATGATATGCAGACCTAATAGGAACTCACACTGTGCCATAAGAGCCATTAAGAAACATGGAATTTACCTCAATTGAATAAATATACAATCAGAGAAAGTCTCAGGACCACAGAACTCAGAAAATACATACATAAAGACAGACAAAGGATATATGAAAGGAAGATTATACAAGTACAGCAAACAATGTGGTAGTAGCAAATATTAGCTCTGTTAGTATTGTTATCATTGGTTTTATTTGTTGTTTAAATCTTATCAACGGAGTTCTGAGAGAAATTAGGTAGGTGGAAACACAAGAGGATAGGAGTAAATCTGTGAGAGCAAATGGCAAATCTGTATGGACAACAGGCTATACAGAGTTAAGACAGCAGAAATAAGCTTTTAAAGTCATCACTGTTTTAATGCTTTCATCTTCCGCAGTTTCTGCAGTGGCTCCATCAGCTTTACTGTTTGGCTGGCTCAAGCTTGCTGCTTCTTTTGTAGGTTTTAAAACCTGTATGGCAAACGAAGGAAGACATCTAAGCTCTGTCCAATTTACTGTCTGGACGGGCAGTGATGTCCTCCCAGATGTCCACATCACAATGTGCTTAAGCACGGTAACTTCTGCTCAGCCCTCACTTCTAGTTTTCGTTTCAGTGTGAACTGGGAAAACTGTGTATCTTCTTCACCTCAGTCCTAGATGCACTTCTAGCCTTGGTCATCTAGACATATCCCTAGCGATTCCTAGTTCATACTTTTCAGTCTGGAAAGTTATACAGCTTTGCAAGGATCTTTAAGCATCAATTGCTTGTGCAGAGTATGAACAAAAAGGATGAGTACTAGCTAAGGGTAAGACTTTTAAAGAATAACAAAAACAATTAGCAGAGGGTGGACCCACCAGGCAGTTCAAGAGAGACTTTCAGACCCAGATGGAATTTTGGTTTAAGGACAGAAAAACAATAGTTCTTGCACTCTTGCTTTTATAATAAAGATCATACAGGTCATTTAAGGATTGAAAAACCTAAGAAGAGAACTAGAAATGCTTTATATTGGCTCAGCTGAACAGAGTTACTGAGGAAAATTTTGAGATGTGTTGTATATGCCAGAAGAACAAGCCAAGTCAAGCAAAAGAGCCCCTGATGGTGGCACAGGGAAAATTGTTCCCCTAGAGCAAAATAGGCTGAGATTTGTTTAGACTGGCCAAGAAAATAAATGTACTTTTTTATGTACTAAGTTTACTACGAAGCAGTATTTTGTGAAGTCTGGGTATCGACAAGTTACTGCTAGTGTGCCCTTAGTCATAATCCAACAGTGACTTTGAAAAAGTTTACTATGATTAAATTACAGGATATAGCAACTAAATACAGGTTGCCACCTGTAGATATTTGTTTTAGTAGACCAGAAGAGTTCTAAGGCTTTTACTGATAATAGAAGTTGATGTCAGAGCTTTGTGGAAGTATAAATACAGCTATATGCAGTATGATCTGATGGCCATGGAGTTCTCAACAATCCCTTGACTTGAAGAACCATTTAAGCACATGATGGAAACCAATGATGAGAAAACAAAGGAAAGAGAGGTAGCAAAAAGTCTAATTAAAAGTGTCTCATGTCATTCATTCTAATCACATCGCAATTGACCACGCCAACTTCCCACCTTTTCCTATTCATACTGTGGCTAGACCCAGCCCTGTAAATCTCAGATGGACTCAAATATGGTTGTCCCACACGCTCATGAGATTGACATGAACAGACAAATGCCGGTATCTCCAGTTTCAGGAGAGAAGGTAAGAGTCATTCAACTTGACTTTTTTTTTCTTTGAGATAGTCACGGTTAGGTGGTTGTTACAACAGATAAGACAGCTAAATCCCAGGTCCTTAATACTATAAAAACCAACCACTTACAATTGCTATTAACAGCAGTTTTGGTATTTCAAGAGAGACCTGCCAGTGAAAGGCACCTCAGGGACTAGTCAAAAACAGCTACTAACCTCAGCACATAATAACCAGTTTATGTAGTAGGTTGATTAAAATATTTGGAAGTAAGCCCAATACATGTTGTGTAAGGATTGATATTTTAAGTGTTTTGGTCAGGAGGCTGAGCCAAGAAGATCAGCCTCTCTAAGACAGCTCTGCGTGCATGGAAGCTCTCTTAGATTATGCCCCCTTGCTCGTATAGAGGGGAAGGAGTGGAAGCTGGAGGAATGAACAAATGAAAATGCTTAAATATGTTTAATGTTCATTTCATGTTGTATATTTATCTAAAAATTCATACAAAAAAGATATCTTACATAACTGCAACTCTATAAGCTGCAAGTATAAAAGGCCTCCTAATCCTTCATCCTCAACCGGAAGATATAATAGAGCCCCGGACATGACACCTGCATGGTTCATCAGTGTGTGAGATACAATTAAAAGTAAGAAGCAAGTAACCAGAGCTCTAAATCTCTTCCTAGAAAGAGAAGGACTCATACTAGTAGCTATATACGTCAGCGAAGGAGCTGTACATTGTTTCTGCTTCTTTGCTTCCCATCGCTCCCTTCCTCCTTCCCTCCTTTCCGCAAAGCCCTGTTTAATTAATCTGTTCATTTGTTTGGTTCATTACGTACATCTGCAGAAGTGTTTGTCCAGACAAACTATGTTTCTTTTCCCAAGTTTCTACATCAATATTCAAATCTGTTTTAGTAAATAGACTTTTAGGAGCCTTTTGTTGCTGCCAGTAAGGCCTGGCAGAAAGATTACTGTAATTAAGTTTTATCTGGAAAAATAAGCTGGGGTGTATGAAATCTTACCTTGAAGTGGTTCATCTTGAGAAGTGTGTCACTGATCAAAAAAGGTTCTCACTCCATTTCCAGAGACCTTGAGGTTACGTCTAAGCTGCTCAACAAAGCATGCCACCTTGGCTGGCCTGAAGGCGTGCTTACCTCAAACTGGCTTAGGACCAATCTCCTAGAGATTTGTCTTGAAGATGGCTAGTTGAAGCAGTCCAAAACAAAGTCAGGGAACGAGCTAGGAATTAAGCGATGTATGTCATCTTGGGTATAGTGCCTGAGCTCCTTCCCCAGCCCTTTTCTGTTCAGCAGTGCTGACTGAGCCCTACCCTCACCTTTCAATATCTGCAGTGGATGTGAGATGGCAGCAACATGCAACTAATGAGTGCCTGCGCCCTTTTGGACGAAGCTCCGGGACAGGTGGGTACTCATCTCACCACCTGTCCGGGGGATTGAGCAGCCCTTGAGTCATAGAGTTTCATTTTGTGCTGCAGGACAGAAAAGCAAAGAGAGCAGGGAGAGCACAGCAAAGTGCTGCACTTGAGGTGCTGACAAGAAACCTGAGCAAATCCCGCAGGGAAGCCTGCAGCGTTTCGAATGCAAGAGAGATCAGAGTCTGTCCAAGCAATATGGAAAGGTGCTGACCTCATGCCACTTGCAGGCATCAATGGCAATTGCAAAGAGCTACAGTAATGCAGCTCAAGAAAGCAGATGGAGTCACCCAAACTAGGACAGAGCAGAGAAGGTAGCTCTGATAGCTGTTCTGGATTGCTCCAAGCTATTACCTGTGCAGAGATCCTAGTATATGGCTTTTAACTAAGACTGTCACACCACAGCCCTACACCGTAGCTTCTCCTCTGTGTGTAGTGCGCAGCACCATTCACAGGACATACAGCAAAGCCCCAGGGAGTCTCCTGCAAGTATTTCTGTGGAAGCTGACACTGACACAAAAGTTCCCGAGTCTCGCTGTTAGCGGGGATGGTGCTGACAGGTCTTTGGAAGGGTCCTCCTATCAAGACTGGCAGCCATCCTGTCCAGAGCTGCCTTGGAATGATCCTATTGCATTCGTCTTTCCAGGCTGCCTTTTGATGAATGGTTTGTTTATCCAGATCATCTCTCTTTGAGGGTAAATATTCTGCCAAAGCGAGGAAGTGGCTGAGTTGTAACCGCAAAGCCTGTGCTATACTCGTGCTCTTTAAAAAGTGCTCCAGGCACTGTTGAGCATCCAAAGGACTTCTGGCCTGCAACAGAACACATTGCTGGACTAAAAGCTGCTAGAAGTATTATGCTACATGAATGGTCAGTCCGAAGTTTGTATCCTGCAGTATTTTCTTATGGACATGGGAACATAGCCATTTAAAAAAAACCCCACCAAACCCATCTACTGTGCTGGTCATACTTCTTACAGATGTTATTAATTGCCCTCTGTGACAGAAAAATATTTTTCCTCATGTAAAAGTCTCTTACAAACATGATCTGGATATTTTTTAAAATAATATTTTTATCAGGCCTTCAGGCATTACCTTTCTACTACATTTTGGCAAGTAGGAGGTGTACTGTCATGTCACAGAATACCATCTGACTAGCAGTAAAAACAAACCAATGTACGGAGTACCTCTGTCCTGCAGAGTGGCTAGAGGCACTGTGTAGCTTAATATAAACATCCTAAAATACATAAACACATTCTGATTAAAACCTATCACTTAAAATTCAAACAAATGACAATAAAGTGAGCATGAAAAGAAGGCTTGATGAGCTAAACAAACCCAAAAAATTAACATATTCAAGTTCATCTAACTGGTGATAGATCAGTTACTTTAATGCAAAGCCCAGGTCTGGCATATGTATACAGTTTGGAAAAGTTTTCTTAACAAATATTAGTCTCGCAAATGAGACTAATCACTAAAACACTCCTCCGTGTGCCTGATAACAGAAGAATTTGGCTTCCACAAGTCAGGTCAAAAACTATTACAATCATCAATTTTACTTTCTGAAAAAGTTCCGTTCAATTACCTCCTAGCTCTCCAGACACCACTGACTAGTAATTAAATGTGCTTTTATTATAACAGCAGCTTCCATGTGCACTTCATTTCCAAGCATTACTTTCAGGCATCTACAGTCTGGTATTACATCCCACTCCTAAACGGCTTACGTGGGGAAAACTTGAGCATTTAGGACTCCATTCAATAGCTTAAATACAACAGTGGCAAGAGTCCATTTCCTATAGTCAGTCTTGTCGAGAACTGTTAAAATTCCAGCACTGTCTTTTCTCTAAAAAAAAATTCTCTCCTACCTTGATGGAAAACCTGTTGTTTTTCATTACTCCAGGTCAAATCTCAGGGGCCATCCTCCCACCCTGGAGCTGTTTTGTGATGGAGAATTTGTCTTGATTTTGCTTCTCTGCTTCCTAAAAATGATTTTGTTTTCTCAGAGTGTTTTAATCAATGGCTCTTTCATCTGCAGAAACATTGTGGATAATGTAAAAAGTATTTCTGCAATCTCTCTCTTTCCCAACTCCTGTCTGCTGTTGGATGCATTGAATTCTTCAAGTTTCAAAGTATACGAAAGCCGCTACACTTTCCATTTTCTCTTCGGGACATGCTTTGTCTACATTAGATCCAACACTGCATCAGAATGTGTCACCTTTAACATAAAATCTGAAAGTGCAATAATAGAGCCAAGATTCATCACCCCTAGTTATTAATACCTAGGTGAGCAAACTGAGGCAGGAATGTAAATATGTGATGCTTATCTGTCATCAATGCGGAGAAGTAAGCACTTCAGAAAGACTTAATTACCTTCCTGATACGTACTTCCCTCTATTGACGGCATAAGGAGATGACATTCATATTTTAGATACTGTAGTTAGATGCCTGACTTTCATGGGAATACATCCAAGAAAAACCAGAATTATACGTTTAACATAAAGCAAAATGGTCAAGTTAAAGCCAGGAACCTCTTGTGGATTTACCTCTATTTATTTTGCCTATAGTACAGTAAAAACAAAGTAATGTACTGCTGTCAGGCTGAGGTAGCTAGTGTGATTAATGTCAAGCCTTGAATTTCAAGGTAAGATCTTCAAATCTTTTTTAAAAATCCCTATATGAAAAACAGAAAATTAAATCTTCCATAATTTCCTAGGAGTATTACTAACTTCAATACAAAATTTAGACCTCTTTATTGTGCGGCTCTCCCTCTTACGAAATTCTGAAATAGATAATTTATATTTTTTGTGTGTTGAATTCTGGTGAAAATTAAATCTCAATTCCCAGAACCCTTCTTTTGTAATAAGGACAAAAGACAGCCTGATTTTATTCTCTGTTATCTGCTAAGACAGTACTGCTTCTTGTACACAGCTGTTACTTTGTAAAGCCACTACACATCTACATAAGATGTGTCCCATTTATATCTGTTTAGGAATGTAGGAAGTTGGAGTGACTTTAACGGCTGCAGAAACAAGCAGTACATATAACTCCAGGAGTCAGAAGTAAAGAATTTGTGAGCAGAAACTGTGGAGAGGACTACTTCTGTAGTGGAGAGGAACAGCAGTAAGTGAGGACAAATTGACATATAAGAATCATAATTTGCCAGAGCATTGAAGCCAAGAACATGATGAAATTAAAAAACTGAGGACAAATGTCTTACTGCTACTTAATTAGTATGATGGGTGCCTCCCCTGCTGCCTATCAGTGCCTTATTTCTGCACAAATTCCAGTGGTTACTTGATTAGCTACAGTCTGTCATACTTGCTTTTATCTGTTTAAAGTAACTTAGCAGTCGTGGTGCTTCGGACATAAAATGTTTACTGTACAAGCGGTATAAATATTGTATGTGAGTATGTGTACCAAGAAGACAAATTTTATCTTCCAGTACCGTTTAAGTCTTTCCAAATTTGCCCATTGGCACATGTCAAATGACATCGAATCATTTGTTATAAATGTATAAAACCACCTTCCATAGCTGTCGCCAGGAACACAAGCAGCATTTGTACCTTAGTTCTGACAAAAAAAAAAAAAAAGAGTCTTTTAATTCACTTCATACACAAGCTAATGTTCCACTTGCAGGAATCTTGAAAGCCTTTGCTACAGACCCAGAGGCGCTGGGGAATGACAGGTCTATGTTGTTAGATTGGGGGCAGGATACCTCTCTCAAAGTCCAGTTGCCTAGGTCTCCTCTGCTTTAGCAGAGAGAGAGACACTGACACCTCCACAGGGAAGCTGATCTGAATAAAGGTCTTAGTAAGAGAGAAAACTTGCTCCAAAGAGGCACTTGTCTTTCTTAATTGAATATAAAGAAATCCTGTATGACTAGCTTAGAGGAGATATCCAACTTTCAGATGGCTAAAGTTAGCTTAAATAAATCCTACCTTTAGAAACTGTAATTTGGGAATAAATATTTTTAATATTTCAGCAACAGTGAAGAACAGATGACAGAGAAACATCGACCTACCTGTAACGACCCTGAAGGAGTGGGGAGGGCAGTGGGCCCTCGCAGGAGCAAGCAGCGTCTACAACATGGTTGTTCCCTAGCAGCTTCTCCACTTGCCAGTTTTTCTCTCCCCTTAGAATAATAAATCAAATACTCAAACCACCTTCCTTGTTTTATTACTTGTTTGTCATGTTTTAGGCTTTTACTGGGGCTAAACTGTGAATACATGCAAGCAACGTAAGAGCAGACACATACAGGAGGCAAACATTAAAAATCAAACAAAAGAGAAAGGCTCGTTTTGTATTCGAACTATATCCCACAAGCAAACTTCATTTCACTAGAGCAAGATACGCTGCTGGAAACACCTTTTCATACAGACTAGACAGTTTGTGCCCCGGTGCAGTTCAGATGTTACTGCTGGCAACTGCTAAAACCAGTTTGCATTTCCACCAGCAAGCTGATCATCTTGACAGATTTAGGTCAAACCACTGAGGCAGAGATTCACACCTGGTCTGGAGAAGTGAAAGGGCTAAGAACTGCAGATGAAAACCTGTGCTGTTTTTAAACTAAGGGTCTAGAGTTTTTTTTTTTTTCAGTGCTGTTGCGGTTTGCTCAACGTACCACGAGTCATGCACAAAAAAGCTACCTTCTCCAAGCTGGAAGGGTTTTCCTTTCTACCCTCTATGTTCTAAATTTAAATTTGGCCAGCTGCCTTTGTTGGCTTTTGAGCTTGCTTTGCATAATTTAGCTACTGTTTCATATAAAGTGCTTACTAATAAAACTAATAAAAACAAGTATTACTCAAGAAACCTTAGAAGATATGGAAGCAATGACAAGAAGTTATCGTCACCAATGAATTTCCTGTCTTCCTGTGTCTGTCTTGGAAACTCTAGGCTGCCCACATCCAATAGTGGTTTGCAACATATACAGAAGACATTGCAAATGCAGAATACATTGCTTGTGTTGAACCACACATAGTCCATTATGGTACTATAGGCCTGTAGGTCATCTCATTCCTTCATGTTTCTATAACAAGCACAGGACCCAGCTCCATCAGTGAGTTCCCCTAGCCCAAATGCTGTGTCCAGAACAGGTCCAGCAGTTCAAGAAGTTTGAACAGTGCCCACCAAGAGCAGGCAACACGCTGTCCAGAAGACACCCCCAGATTCCCAAGGGCACGCTTGTAAACCACTCTTCTCTTCACCTGTGACCAAACTTGAAAGAATTGCAGCTAAGCAGAGCTGTGAGCGCTGTGCTTCGCCCGAGCGTTAGGTCGCCCCATACAGGATCCCTGTGCAGCAAACCAAGGGGCTGCATTCTGCTCTAGCTGAATTTCCCAGGCAGTCTTCTCAGTGCATCCCCGCTGAGAGAGCTTTCCAGTGCCACAGCCCAAGAGAACAGAACAGAAAAAGGCGTTGCTGTGGCTAGACCATTGCTCCAAAATTCAGCAACCTGGCAATTCGCTCGAAAACTGAGTATCATCTCCTTCAATTTTGTGGGCATCAGATTAGACCTGAGGCACAACAAGCAAAAACATTTCCACAACAACTTACCACTGTTTTACAGTCCTTCAAGGACAAGTGACACCAAATAAAACCCTCAGTAAGCCAATGTGAATCATAAATGACCATTTAATTTAAAGAACCGTTTCCGACTGACTGGGTTGTCTTCCTCAACCACCAAGATACACACCCATCCATACCTGAATTAAGGATCACACCTGAATATAGATTTCCTCAACCTGAAATTCAGTAGTCAATACAGAGAAATGCTTGTCAGGAAGGGATACAACAAGAAGCAGCACAAACATGGGGACATGAAGTGTCTTATGAATTTTAAAGTAGTTTGTTACAGGCTTTGCATTAAATTATTTAATGTTCAGGTGGGAGGCTGTGGAAAGGGAGGCAATGGAAGCAGCCCCACCGCATGGGTCAGCAATGGAGCCAGATTTTGGGAAAAAGGAGCATAGACCTGACACAGGCACCTTCACTCTTCCTTGCTGCACCGTGCTACAAGCTCTCTCCAGCTTTGGAAGAGCTACAGAGCTGTGCTGGTGTTCAGGTGCTCCAAATCCCAGTCACCTGCACAGGATAAGAGGAAAGAAAAGTGGGATTAAGAGGGAAAGAGGAATGCATAATACATTTTCTAAGTAAAGCTATTTCCCAAAGAAAGGGAAGAAAGTGCACTGAATGCACTAGTGGAGTGTTTTGAAGTAAAGCAAAAATGTAAGGATGCAAGAGAACTTGTACCCAAACAATCCCAGAGTCCCTGAAAAATAATTTGTGATAGCCAGTAAATGGGAAAGATACAGCTGGAATAAAAAAAAATCATTCCCTTTAACATAGTAAAGCAAACACCCTCCAAAACAATGACTTGACAGGAAGGCAGACAAGCTTTATTAAGGATTAAAAAATAATAAAACAAAGCAGGTCACTTTTCCTGTAGTTTTGATAGGGGTGCTCCTTAAAATGGACATAAGGAATCACGCACCGCACTGTTTCTGCTTTTGGGTGTCCCTTGGTGGCATTCACTATTGAGAAGCATTTGTTAGGTGCCCTAACAGATGTGTTTGCTTCGGCTATTACTGCTCAGGACTAAATGTGCTTCATTACAGCCAACTGGGTGCATCTGAATATAGATCATTTTGGGAAAAATATAGTTCATTCCGCTCAGATCTTTGACAAGCCAGTCCCTGTCCTAAAGGAAATGTGACTTCTTTCACCGAGTATGAAAGATCTGCAGACATACCTGACAAACCCTATAGCTTTTATTTCCCCCGCACTAGGAGTTTACTTATCCAAAGAGGAAGGAGATACGTATTTTAAGCATTAGGTGGTAAAGTATCCTCTTATCTCAGAATCAAAACTTTCTGACTTGTGAGTGTTTACTTTCCCTCCCATCCTCTGGGCAAACAGAATGCAGCGCAGTTTACCAGTGCTCCGGGGAGTGTGTGTCATGCACAAAGCTTTAAAAGTTCCTGTTTATTCTCAGTGGACATTTGAGATCCTGGGACACGGATCATAAAACTAGGCCTTTTTTCTTTTATACTTTGCCAAGAACAGACTGCTTGCTCTTCTGCGGTAGCATACATATATATATATATATATTTATTTATATATCAGCTTTTGGATCGTTTGAAAGGCCACGTAAATGTAAGTTAGAAGGAAGGTAATGAAATTTGAGAGTCACGTATAGCTTGTCTGACTGTAAATGACAGCCATCTACTGAACGAGTAAGAAGGTAAAGATGATCTCTTATGAGCAAATCAATTCCAATTAAAGCATCGACAGATGGCTGCTTACATGTAAAAAAAAAAAAAAATTGTCCTATGCAGCACTAGCAGTCCTAGTAAAAAAAACCCCAAACCCAGCAAAGCTTTGCAATATTACTGAGTCATATGTTAGTGTGACAACTCCTGTTTATCTTAACCTTCTGCAGCTTTAAACATGAAATCTAAGAGGGAGGAAGCAGGAAGACAATTTAGCGGTCAAGAATAGCTGGTGTGAAAGGAAGGGAGGGAGCTTTCCCCTTGAACTGTGAAAAGATAACTTGCAAAGTCTTGCTCTTTCTTTCAAAATGCACTTAAAATCTGGAACGGTGATTCACTGAACGGTGATTCACTGAATACCCACGTTCCGGTACTGAAAAGAAATTATTTATACTAATACATTTTTTCTTTCAAAAAACAATAATCTGCTTTTGGTCCAAAAGTTTTTTCATAGGAACAGGTTCCATAAAGTGAACACAGAGATTGTAGATGACCCGTGCAAGTATTTGGAGTATATAAATCTTATTTTGTGGTATATTTTCCACAACGATTTTGAAATCTAGTTTCTATAGTTCACAATAGCGTAAAAAGACAAGTTCAAACCTCTTGGCATTCAAGTAAAAAAAGAGTTTTGTTTCCAGCTCTGGGTTTGCAACGGTTTTAGAAATTCTCGTTTTATATATTTTTATTTCCTTCAGGGAAGGGAGAAGATAATCCAGTATTTTAGAAAGCAGTGCAAATGTCCCCATTTGGGGTTTTTTTGTGTTCAGTAAGAATAAGTAGGAGCAAAGAAGACCTGGCTGTGGTGGGTTGTACATGCACAGTGATGCATTTTCTCCCGATCATGTAACGAGCAACGTATACTGCGTGAGCAAAAATCCTGGGAGGTGCTACAGCCCTTCTCATCTTTGCACGGTTATGAGGACCTAGCTTGTACAAAGCTGCAATCTTGCCACCAAGCGGAATGAAAACTTAGAGCCATGTGCATCCACATACACAGAAGCCACAGGAGCTGCCTGTGGCATCCTTTTTTCCACTACAGTAACGAAGTTACATGCTGTTGTAGCACTTCCACTCCAAAATTCATTTTCATAGCTCAAAATGAAGCTGGCATGTGATTAAGCAAACTGGTATTTGCAAAAGAAAATTTGGGACTGCTAGAAAAACACCCTACAATTCTTTTTAGTGCTGAAAAAGCCGTATGCTAGTACAGCACGGCTGCCAGAGACGGCTGAAGATTTCTTGAGTGCTGGCTCTTGATTTATGTAGAGGCTCACAGGTAGACACCGCGTGATGGTTTGATGGTGGCCTCTGATGTGAATGCAGCTTTTCCTGAAGGCAGAGCCCTTGGCACGAGCCCGAAAGTCATAAGACTTGCATGAGCCTTGGACATTACCATCTGTACCTCTGATCTCTTTTGTAAAATGGCAAGAACCGCCACTGTTGTCCCTTGTATGGCTGCTAAAAAGCTTAACTAATCACTGTTAACAAAGCACGCTGAGGCTCTCTCACAGCATGGGTATTTGGTTCTCTGGGACAGGAAAGCATAGAAAATGAGATATCTTGGTGCAGAGACACAATTCCATCTTAGAAAATGAAATTTTATCTTAGGACCACTAAGATACTCAGAATAAGAGCCTCAGAACAAACGCTTCATTGAAGTCTGCTGAACTAACTGGATGCATCTCAGTAAAAGATAGAGTCCTCAGTTTTTAAGACATAGCATTTTTAAAACATTTGAGAACTGGAAATTAACGCATGAGCTCCTCGGTTCTTCAAATTCAGAATAGCCCATCCAGAGAATGCAATTAAGTGCTTCTTAATTAAATATGCATTGTAATTAATGTCAGGCACCTATTTTCATGCTTTCCTGAATAGGAAAAACACTGATGTTGTTTAAGAGCTTTCTCAGTCAGATTCCAACTACAGTTATTAGTAAAAGAATCAGATAGGTAGGGCCATTTCTGAGGCTTCAAAACAGAACTTCATGTCCCCTGTGTGTAGTGAAACAATATCCGTTCAATGTTCATTTCACAGAGTACAAGCTCTCTAAACTATTCTTGCAACTGTTTCTTCACAGCGTTCATTTCCCTGGCGTCTGGAATGATTAAAGACCCTTGCTCATCTGCAGCAAAAGCAATAATGTTTCTGCCAATATCTAAGAATGAAAGCTGAAACAGCATTCAAAATACATCTTGGATAAACGCTCGAAAACATAGCCTTAGGGGAGTTTCCCGTGCTTCTAGTTCGCATGCGTCTGACAAAATAGTTTGAACTGCGGAAGTTTAATACTGCAAAGAATGTTTGATGATGCTGGGACGTGCCTTATGACAAACTCAGAGCAGCTCATGATGCTGCTAGGTTACCAGTTCATGCCACTGAGAAAATCTACTCAAATACATCAAGCTGGACACCCATTTTCTTAATCTTTCTAGTGACCGGCATTTGCAGTCAATTTCCAAACTTTTGCCTCTCACCTTTCTTGGACAGCCTGAGGATTTTTATTAACTTCTCTTTATTACTAACATGAGACACAAAACTCCCTGAACTTTTTTTCCTATATGATCAAGATGGTGGTAAACGACTTCTACGCTACTGAAATGAGAAGCAAGGTATATGCTTTTACCAGTGGCAAGGGCTATTAGCAAAAGAAAAGTTTATCAGGGAAGTATTTTTATACCTTTCTCTCTTGTGAGCACTTCAGATCATGATTAGATGGCTTCCCAGAGATCCTGCTAAACTCAGAGATCAGAGGAGAGGTAAGTGGGTTAACTTGTAAAAAACAGGAATGATTTTAATCAGCATGGAGTCATTAAAGCGGAGCAAACCAAAGGAAACCAATGAAGGTAGAGCAGTTCTCATGCTTTGAATCAGCTTAAATCCATATGAAAAGCTATCATCATGTGAACAGGACTCTGCTGTCTGAGATGCACTTCCACAACCACCTCTGTAATTGTCACTCCAGTGATGATGTGTGGTAGGTAAAGTCCTGGTCAGGAGGACAGAGACTGAGCTGGTTATGAAAGATACCTCAGACAC
>Ga0181612_101028_pt1 | contig 17198 bp, 11 predicted proteins | sample HoacroProtozoa21_FD_119630 | JGI IMG/M metagenome (GOLD analysis project Ga0181612, IMG submission 119630) | Hoatzin crop microbial communities from Cojedes, Venezuel. Combined Assembly of Gp0051906, Gp0051904, Gp0051908
ATTTACTGTACTACCAGTCTGGCAACGTCACCACAGTGACCTGCAGATACTGCCTTCCACTCACTTTACTTGTGGACACAGTGTAAGCTAAAAACACAAGTAAAATAAAATCCCATACGTGCAGTCAATATTTCACCCACAAGAAAGACTGAACAGACACCTAGAGAACACAACCAGAAGAGGAACCTCCCCAGGCTCAGGTTTTTTTTTCCTCTGGCCAAAACAACAAAAAAAACCCACAAATAAAAAACCCCCAAAACTCCAAACTTGCCCAAAAAATCAAAATGTCCCAACAGCTATCTACCAAACAGACCTTTCTGTTAGCACCTGGGAACCCATGTTTGCTGTGAATAAGCTAATGTTAACTCTCTGCTTTCCAAGCATCTAGTGGTCAGGACTCCTCACTGCCCTGGTGCATCTAATGGCATGCACTGGGTTTTCCATTAGAGTGCCTGCATTTGTCACCGATGAAGGAAGGACCACAGCTGGGAAGAGCAAGAGAGACCACCAGCCAGGTACTATGTCAGAAAGCACACCACAGCACAGCACAGATCGGTAGTCCTGAGATACTTCCTGCACCTTTGCAGAGCTGCTGTGTGGTAAGCAGCTGGCCCAGCAGGGATGGTGCCGGGGCTTGCTGCATGGCAGTTGTCACAGGGTGACAGGTCTGATGAAAATCCAGTTTTGCCTTTGAAAAAATACTTTAATGGGACCTACTGCAAACATATACTTGTTGACATACACGTCTTTAAATGGAACCTGTTGCATTTTAAAAAGTTGAGTTTGTGAGCTTTTTGAGTGGGTTTGTTACATATGTACAAATTTACAGCTACCCTTCTCCTGCAGATAATATGAAAGACTCTAGCTTACTGAGTAGGGGTTTCTCAATGCCACTGTAGCTCATTTTCTCAGTCAGAAGCCAGCAACAGCTAGAAGGGCAGAAGAGGAAAGCAGGTTGATTAAGTAGACTGCAGTTTTGCTCTGCCATCCCCACTCCCTATCCACAGCACCAGTGCGGTACATGCATACAGGAGGCTTATCATGCGCACATCTACAAAGATGCCTTTCCCCTCATACAGGTAGCAGCTGTAGTGGCCCTGTCTCTCACCCATTCTTCTCTGCTTATCGCAGAATGCTTCTTAAATTCAGTCCATCTGAAAAAGTTTCCCAGTCAAAGGATACCAGGCAAATTGAAGGGATGAACTCTCTTGAGCTCTACAGCAGGCTCAGACTGTGCTCAGACACCCTGACAAATATTTATCCTTACACAGTATCCCATACAACACCCCCCAGACCATGGTGACTCTTAGTAACGCTTAAGAAGTTCATAGCTAGGAAAGAGATTTTGATCTGAATTGTGAATTTGAGCTTATCTTTAAAATAGCTGGATACCACACACAATATGTACTGAAATAGCAAGGCACAGTGAGTTGTGTTTAAAAGTAAACATAGCCTGATTCAGGAAGCTTCCTTTCTTTGGTTGGCTGATGTTACAGCTTTTACATAGTTTTATTGGACTTTTATTTTTTCCTTCCCTCTTTTCACAGCCATTCTATCTGTTACACAATAAACCATTTTTTACTTGAACAAAAACAAGTTTGAAACTCACTGTAAAGCAAGGAAATCTAGATTTAAGGCTGTCGTTCTGCAGCAAAAATATTCCACAGAGCCTACTGGTTACTGCAGAGCCAGCACAAGACCTTCAATCTCAGATGTACGGCAGGTAAAACAGCTCCCTGCTTGGAAAGCACTGCAGCTTATCACAGACTGCAGGGCAAAGAGCTAAACAGAACAGCAAGCAGACATGCTGAAAAATCAGATTCACTGAAAAATCAGATCCTTGGCGTTTCTTCCTAACATTCTTATCCAGGAAGGTTCAACACAGACACAGTATCAAGTTTACAAGGTCTAGTTTTGTGCTCCATTTTCTAGGCATGTTGACAAAAGCATGAGGAGGTTGAGGATGGAAGCAGCAGCTCAAATTGATTAGAAACCAGAATCCTCCTAGCTCCCATGCTCTACTTCCAACTATTAGACCACCCTGTCTTCTCTGGATGATTCAGTTTACTTTGTTTTCCTTTTGGTAGAGTGTTTAAAAGACAAATTATGAGGCTAGTTGGGACTCTGTCAAAAAGCTCTTTCACGCAGCAGATATCCAAGAAAATACCAGAACTCAGATGAAGGTGGTGTGTACTGGGAAGGATTTGCAGTAACCAGTGTGACCGTAGCCACTGAATTTGTGTATCAATTTTAAACAGTCAGGATTATTTTTTCAGGCAGGCAACGAATCAGGTGACAGAGCACTTGCAATGATGCACACCCATCTCTCTCTGCCTTCAGAGTGTGTGTATGTGCACACATGTATTTGCTCTTGCATACTCTAGTCATAAATACCCAGAGTCCTTTCTCCTTAAACAGTATTTGCTGTACTTTAACCAGAAGACTTCAAGAGCAAAAGTTAAAAGTATACCAATCTCAATCTCATCTGTAGTACAGAAATCATCTGTTGGCAGCCTCAGCCAAGTTCCAGGTCTCAGTCCTTATCTCCCAGGAAAATAAAGCCCAGGTTGGGCTGAGAAGAGCCAGCTCTATGGGTGTGAGAGGTGAACTTTTAGTCAACAGCTCAGCTCTCCTATGCACAGTGGAACTGCTTTCTAGAAAAGTAAATTTCATTCCTGGCACAGGCTGAGTTTTTCCAGGGATGAGCCCCAGTCTCATCTCTCCTTCCGCTCCCAAGGCAGCAAAGTTTTCTCTCTCTCTCACAAAAAAACACTGAAGTAAACACAACTCTGACAAAAAGCAAAATCCAAGGGAAAACACAGAACTACACACACAATTTCTCTCTGGAACAAGGATAACATAAAAAGTGTGTCACACAAAATAGATACTTCTGATACTGGCAGGCACTTGAGCATTCAAGGTCTGAAGATGCTGAAAGCATTTCTGCAAAACAGAACTTACCTTTGCTGCACAGGGATATGCAGCTGCTCAGTCTCCATTAACAATGCATCCACAGAAACATCAGAAACATACGCTGCTCCTTTTTCAGCACGATCATTTGTCTCAGCTGGACTCTCTTGAGAAACTTTGCTGCAAATGCACACAGGAAATAGGCACTTCCTAGCGCTACTTCAGTGTGCTTCCTACCATCCTGATGAACCTTTACAGTCTTTCCCTGGAAATAAAATCTTAAATCCATCCCCGCCCAAGTCAGATATCTGTAGGTTTAAGATGGCTTAAGCAACATTCAGTGCCAGGCTCTTTAAAAGGAGTGAAGGGAAGGTCAAAATCAAATTAATGAGAACTGGATACTGCATTGATCTTTCTTACCGTCTACATTTTCTCCCTTCACATTATGCCGTTGGTAGGTTTCATCATAGCTGGACTGTATGCAACCAAAGTAAAGGGACTGCTTGAAACTAGTGAAAATAGCTTTGTAACCTAATATATAAAGTATTGTTCAGAAAGCACATTCTGCTTAAAAGTAGAAGTACACACAAAGCACAGAAAAACTCAAGTTACCTGTAATGAGTCCATTCTCTGCACTTGCATAGAAGTGTTCCTACAGTTTTCCTACTGGCAACTTGGAGAGCTTAAACTTTCATCATCCACCTGTGCTGAGAATTTAAGTTAACATTTTTTTATTGCCTGTCCTTCTGCTAATGAGATGAAGCTTCAGGATCTGAACAAAACAAGTTGTTATCAGAAGTGGAGAAAAGACCACATGTTCCCTCTTAGATAAAATACACAGCCTCTGCTGACCTCACATGAGGTTCACTGGTACTAACCCTTAACGGGTCACACTTCTACTGAGGTAGGTGAGCCCAATTCACTGCTGCACTTGACCTTGTCTGTTGACCTTTACTCCCCTTCTTATTCCTTCCTTTCTTACATGTTAAAAGAAAAAAATGTAATACAAAAAAACCCCTTTCTATTCATTTCTATACATTTTTCTCAATGGCCCAGTGCTCCTGAATAAGTTTTGAAATAACAATGAAATTTTCCCTGCTATAACATAGTAGGGTCAGAGGGTTAAATATCTGATGTAATCAGCACCTTATGCAAAAAGTCAATCTCTAAACAATGTTGCTCTTTCAGCCACGTCTTTGAACATTTTGCAATGCTACTTGATAACTGCAGTTGGTAGAAATTAAGCAGCTGAAATGCGTAGCTCTACTCATAGGAAGCCTTCAGTAAGCTAAAAGCATCAACATTTAATTACTGAAATATTCTGCGTGATCCAGAAAAGGCCTGAAAACTGAAGCTATTGCACTGTGTAGCTCACTCAGCAAATCACACAGCTGGTCTGTGAAGAATAAGGAATGTACATGGCTTCTGGAAATTTAGAAAATCCGCTATAAATCAGAACAGATTATTAAATCAGGAAAAAAGAATTAAGTTGAGAAGAATGAGGAGAAATCAGAGGAATACGCAGATTAATCAGCAAGTTATTGTCTCATCACCAAGAGGCTACATTGTAGGGGGTAAACCTGCATGGTGGTTGAACAATAAAAAGCAGCAGACAATGCTGAATTAAGAACGTATTTGCATAGTATAGGGTTTTCCTTAATTAAACTGCAGCGCAGGGAAGCAAGTACAGGGGACAGCAAGAAGACGACGACTCCTTTTTCTTTCTCCATGCACTAAAAAGACGTAAGATGTCTGAAAGACCTTAATGCTTTTATGAAAAGAGATGACTTTCAAACTCAAGGACATTAAAATCCATTACATGCGACGAATATCCTTAATTTTATTACTTGGACAGTGAGTGAGGAGTCTATGGAGGACATGAGGATTTTGTTTGCTTGTTTCTTTTACATTTATATATTTTGCATTGCATAGCAATTGCCATTGAAAGATCTTGGAGCAGTTGCCAAATGTTACTGATTTAAAACATCAAAACACTCCTGTAGAAGTTATCTTGTATTCTCCTATCTACAAAAGTAGTCTCAGGGAACCAAGAGGATCTGTTAGAGTGTAACAGATTAGTGAAAATGCTCAAAATATAACTTGCATTTGATTCTCAAAACCAGGAATTACAAATGACTGTGTAAGTCCTCTTAAGGCACAAGTTGTCAAGGAATTGAATACGGCAATATTAATCTTACACAGCTGTTTGAAGAACATGTATATTTAGGCAGAATAGAATTTTAATGGGAAGAAATATTGTTTTATAGAAAATCTCTCACCACATAAAAATGGTCAAAATCACAGTAGCATATGAAGGGCCATTAATCCCAGAGAGGACAAAAAGTTCATTGTTCATCACAGATTACTTACACAGAGAGATGAATCCACTGTATAATTCATCAGGTCAGGCTTATTTCAAAAGTGATTTAGCTTGGGTCTGTTTATGAGATACTAAGGTATCATCGAAGAAAACTGAAGGTCTCTCCAGCTCAGAATTCAAGCCATATCTCTAATACACCCGAAACGCTGATGTTTGTACACACTTCTAGGGACTAAATGTCTCACAACCATGTTTCTTCACATATTCTCTCTCTTGCTTCCTTTTACAGGTCAAGAGCTTCTTCTGAAACTCATTTAAAAACAGTTTACTTGGAAATATCAGGTAAATTTTTCCAAACTAAACCTTAAAAGTAGTTTTGATTAAAAACTGCCATGAGATGGAGTGAACAAATCAGACATCCTTAAACTATTACAGTTTTTTGTGGCAACCAAGATCTAGACCCTACCCTCACAATAGCTAGCATGTACCAAGAAACAGAGCTACTGCCTGTTTTGTGAACAAGTTGAAATACCCTTTTCAATATCTTTTCTTTGATTTTAGTCATATCCTTTGAGAACTCTAAAGAGGAGACACCATTTCCAAGTTTAAATGAGCAGACTAAAGATCAGTTCTTTTTATGAAGACATGGAGGGGAGGGAGGTGTAACAAGCAGGATCTCTCCCACCAGGAGCCTGTAACAATTTGTCTCCCTCCTTCTACCTTATTGTAAGATCAAATGAGAGAAGGAGTGTTCTAGATATTAAACATGCCACCTACTTTATAAATTACAAAAAAAGTAGCTATCCAAAAAGAAGAAAATGCAGAAATTTGTTTACAGCATCAGATAATTATCCAGATAATTATTTTCTTGTTACATTTTAAACATATCTTCCATATGAAATTCAATTGTCATATCAAGCTATGTGCACATACAAAGTAGACCTGAAAGAGCTCGCTGACTGACTGTTTTAAGTGAATTTTTCTTTTACAGTTTAGTGTAACTGGAGGTAGATGCAATATTAAGTTATTTTCTTCCAGTGGTTTGAAATAATGGTCATCTATGAACATTAGGACAGAGTACTGGAGATTGGAATCAGTTGGTTAAAGTTAAGACTACATAAACATGCAAATAAAACAACAAAAATAAATCACAGCACGTTATATGATGATTGTCAGTACAGTATAGTGCAGATCTTGGAGGAAAGGCTGTTTCTATGTTGTCAAAATATTAAAGCTAGTACTGCAAAAAAAAAATCATATGATGTATGCTACTTGAAAAGATAAGAGACATAGACACGTGCCATTCATATTATTTCCCATAGATCTCAAACCATCACAATCAAGTTGAAGGGAACTACATGGCAAAAGTGTCTGTAAACCGCTATGCATGAATATACATCTGATCCCGCAGGCAGGAGTTTCATTTCATATAATCGTATGAAAATGGATACTGCCATTGTCAGGATTCTTGACTTAACCAAGTCTATCAGCCTCACTGTCAGAGCTGCTAACTTCGTCCTTTTCAGTAGGTGCCTTTGTGGGAGTAATGGAAGCTCCCAGCAACTTCAGCTTAAAGTATTCCTTAGAACTCTAGATTTTCAAGGAGCAAAAATGGTCTGGTGTAATACAAATGGCAAAAAAACATTTTTAGAAATAAAATGGAAAATGTTTTTTAAAAAAATCTGCAATGCTTTTTTTTCTTTTAAATTTCCCGCAAATTTTGTTGAACAGATGGGTCACCCAAAATGCCAATACTTCTGTAAACTGAAATACTAATATATATCTGTGTATATGACCATACACTACAATACATCACAAATAGATGCTCAAGAACAGTTCAGAAACAAAAATCAGATTATGCGCTCTCTGTTTCATTGGTGCAGTTTCTTGCCAGATGCATAACATTTTGGGATCAATTAACAAATTTAAGCATGTACTTCATTCAAAGACCACAAGCAATTTTACTGGAATGACTGGGACTCCTTGGAGACTTTAATATAAACCTGTACTGATGCCCACAAATCAGCAGGCCTATCATGTTGTGCCTCTGGCAGTATGGAGTCATCTTCAGGGAACGAAAGATGCCAAGTAATAACTGACCTCATTCTCACCCTAAGAACAGAAAGCTTCCCAAAGGAGGTTTACAAGAAAGCTGTAGGCAAGCCTCATGCATTATGCAGACGTGATGGTCCTTTTAAAGTCAACAGGCAGGATTAACATTTGATCTCTAATACACAGAATACATACAATAAAATTTGCCCTGGTTTTAAAACGCAAATGTACTTCCTGGCTCAGGAACTGAGAGTCTGCTCTGCAATGCACAAAATGTATTCATTTTCACTTGTTTTCTTCTTAATTAAAACCCAAATATAGCATTCAATGTAAATTTAAGTATTATACATATGAAACTGATTTATATAATATTTGAAACTTTACAAAATAGTACTAAAGTAGCCAATAAAAAGATCAGGTTTAAAATATTTACATTTTATACATAATTTCTCCCTACTTACAATTATTAAATAATCTTCTGTGGTTTCCTTAATTTTAGGAAAAAGGTTTTAACAACTACAAATTAATTTTTAATTACTTTCAAATGGCTTTTTACTTAAACAGAATTTTAGCAAAATCACAGTTCCAATGTGAAACATTATCCCCATGTTTTCAGTAACAGTTATATATATATATATCTCTCTATGTTTTATAGCTGTTTCATTATGCAATCCTGTTTTCTATAATAAGCAGTGGTTATCTAAATAAGTAAAAGGCATAGTATGGATGGAAATATATTCCCAACTCTTAAATCCCATTATGTCGTTTGGCTTCTAGAATATCCAGTCTCTTGATAATTTGTTATTCTTCCAGTACTTTCAAGGAATCACAGATTCAATACTTATTTAGATTTGTTTGTCATCATGTTTTGAAAAGTTATTTCCTGAAGGTACTTCACAGAGACTATCACCGTCCGTGCTGAAATCATCGTCATCATCATCATCATCAGAATCAGCCAACACTTTACTTGGTGACTTCTTCAGTCTACTAAAACAAAATACATATGTCTTTGCTACATGCAGAACACTTATGCAAAGCTTAAAACATTGACAGGTAAGATTTACATTTTTAAAAGACCTCAAAGAAACCTGTGCTCCAATAGGGGCAGTTTATGATAGACTACATCTTACATGAAGGAAACACGCAAGAGAATGAAGATCAATCAATCATACTTTCAAGCACCTCTAACTAAAGTCACAGAGAGGGGAAACACTAAACTTCACACACAGATGTTCAACGATGGCTGAGGAAAACTAACACAGGATGATCGTACCTCTCAGTCATTAGCAGGAAATTTTTATTACTACAAATGATAAGAGTGTTGAGTTCCACCACCTTTTTCCATTTTTCATTCCCTGCCTCAATGACTTTATTCAGCAGGCAGATCTTGGAACCAAGATTTGGGCACCTAGAGCACCTGGAAAGAGTTGGAGAAAGTTTGTAGAGAAAGGAAATGCAGAAGAGTTTCACAGGTCTGTCTCTTAAATTCTGCCTGCTTACGACAAACTTCAAGTTTGTTGGAGGAAGCCTTCAGTTTATGAACTAAAGAAGCAAGAGGTCAAACTTGTGAATGGTGGTGTGATACATAATTGTAAGGTCTGACAAGTCATCCTACCTTAATTCCTTCTTTGCGGCATTTAGCTGTCCTTGCAATTGTTCATTCATGTCTAGTTGCTCTTCCAGTTCTCTCTGGAGTTTCTTTTTAGCACTTTCCAGTCTGTCTATTTCTTCTTCAGCTTCTTCAACTTGACGTTTCATTGCTTTCAAACGCAAACTCAACTGAAATATTCACATGTCAGCTCATTAGAGGACTATTTTAATAAAGGAATTTTATTCTTCCAGCATCTATGAGAGGGAGAAGACAAACTTTGCCAGCATAGTGACACTGTAATCCTGTGCTTCAGAAATATTCGAAAGTCAGCATCAGACTTTGAGAAAAGTGATGGGATACAATTTTTTAAGAAAGAAAACCAGCAACAAGCGAACATAACTTTGGTAGAGTAAGATAGTATTATGTGTTAGCAAGAGTTGGTTATCAATAAGGGAAGACTGGAGCTATAAGTGGGTATAAGTTAAGTAACTTTACCAGACAGATATTATGAAATATGTTTTAAAAACCCAGAAGGTTTTAAAGGATTGGTCCCTTAACAGGTGTCTGCAATTTGAAAGATAGTGTTTATTCTCTAGGCAGAGTATTAACCACAGGAATGGTAGAGCACATTGCTCTTAGAGTATCAACGCATGCTTAATACTTATAGGCTACATTTAACAATAAATAACTTCTTTCTTTAAAGAAAATTTTATGGTGGCGAAACAGAATTTACTATTTGTTGGTGCATGTACTTACAGGAGCATATGTTGGTGTACATATTTTTAGAATCATATACTGTCTGCTATTGGCTTTATTTCTTAAAATAATTGTAGCATTGGTTCTATAAGTGCTTCCTTTTCAGAATTTTAGAAATGAGTAACAATTTAGTACTAGACAAAAGAACATGATGACAATGGGAACTGCAAATCTCACTAAACGGGAGTTCATAAACAGAATAATCAGTATCTACCTATATTCTTCTCATATCTATCTCATATATATGATGATTTGTGCTAGTAGGATGAATATCCAACATTTGCATATTAGTCTTTCCCTTTACCTGGTCCTTTTGATCAGTCAATGAGAGATGTTCATCATCTACTTGCAACATTAACTCCTTCACTTTTCTCTCAAGTCTGCGGTTAATTAGTTGGAAGTTAGCTCTATCCCTAGAAAAAAACAAGAGATAGGTTTGTAAAAAAAGGAACTGAAATAATTCCAATCCTGCTGACATAATTCCTTAGCAATCTTCTAAGAATTAAATAAATATTAATGGCCCTTGCTTTGACTTACTGGTTCCATGAATTTCTCTGTCTCCAGAGCAACATTAAGAAAAAAACCAAAACATTTCTCAGAGATTAAATAATGAAGTGACCATGAAAATCGAAGAGTTAAACTATAGATAATATTTCTAAGCCTGGTACTCATATTAGACATTGACAAAATAATGAGGTACGGAAGCATGTTAGCACTGTGCCCAGTTTTAAATTTATACGGCAATTTCTAATGTGCTTTCAGTATAAGGGAAAATTTGCAATAGTTGTTTGAAACAGTAACCATTTCAGTTTGGTGCTTGTGAGAAAAAAAAATGAAGTTAATTGTATTAGAGACTTCATATTAGCAAGAAGCCATATTAACAAATATAAAAATGCATGTTTTGATCTTAACATAACTAGTTTCACCTCTCTTCATTTTCAAGTCGTTCTTCTAGCTCTGTGATCCTTGCTTCCATTTGAGCAACAAGGCCCTCTTTACTGGATCGGTAAGAACCCTCAAGGTGAAGGATTCGGCTCTTCAAGTCTTTGTTCTGTAGTTGAACATACTTGATTACTACATACATGCTCATATCAACAAATATCACCATAACACAAAACAAATTTATCCAGGCAAACATAAGGTGATCAGTATATATTTAATATAGTAAATATGGAAAAAGAGAGTCAGTGAGATTTTACTGTTTACTACAAACAAATCAAACAAATCTTCTATTACGGTGCTTTATTTAAAAAACAAATCAGTGCTAAGCTTGAGTTAAAATTTTAGGCCTAAATGGACCCTTGAACTTCAGATGGTTGCAAGCCCCTTCCAACAACTTTTTTAACATGCCAAAATTTTTCAGATAAATTTGATCTGTCTTATTCTCCACACAATTACTCTGCCAAATTCTGTATTCCTCCCCTGTAACTCACTGGTCTACAGCTAAAATATGTAGACAAAGAAATTACTTGCATCCAATACCATTTTATCAAAGCTGTTACTGTGGGGTTCCTCCCTCCCCCCTCCCTTCTTAACTATCCAATGCTACTCCTACTACATAGTTTGAAAAACTTCGCAAGCTGCGTTGATTTATAAAAGCAGACTTTCTGCTCAGATTTACACTTTAATTTTTATGAGGCTAGGTAATTTAGGTTTTCAATGTGAACCTAATGATAAAGTTGCCAGGAAAGAATAAAAAAAAAAAAAAAGAGTTGCATGAGGAACAGAAAATAAAGCTCTTTGTTACAGAACTTCAAACCACGATCTCAGACCTCAAAACACTAAAAAAGGTATGATACAAAAGTTAGAACTAAAATACACGGATGTACATGGAATATACCAGTAGGTGGCATTCTTTTTTCTCAAACAAATAAAATGGGATTAATTTCACATAAAATTTAAGGCACCAAATTAGGTGTCTGGTATAAACACGTTTTCTAAATTCTCATCACAATTGTTTTATGTTCTTAAGACTGTCAATAATACTATGACTTGCTAAGATAGCGTTCCTCTGGATCTCAGCTGGGGCCTATGATAGTAATCTTGCTTTCAAAGACCACTGAGCTGCACAATAAAACGCTGCAAAAAGCTAGGAAGTATTTTTAACATGCTTTCCATCACAGATACTGAAAGATGAGTCATATTCCCTCCTAGACAACAGAGAGTAGCAGTTCTCTATCAAATCGGTATCTCTTCTTTCAGAGACACGTCATTTTTTCACTTGTGTGCTCCCACAGAAAATACTCAACCAAAATCACAATTGCTTGAAATGATGATCTGCCTTCAAAAGTGATCCTGAAGTACTGTCAAGACTTTGAAGAACAGTCCCTCCAAATGCAGTCAAAGGATTTACAGCTAAATCAGGTAACAGTGTCTTTGATATTCCATAGTCTTTTCTGTATATGTGCTTTTTAAAAATTTCTATACTGATATCTCAGTTTCATTCTAAAAACAGTGTACTGTATCAACTATCACATTTCTTATTTTTAATGTCTTCGATCCTCAAATGTATAGACAGAATTTGTGTGGTAGAGAGATGCCTGCACTCACTACAACAAAAATGTCTTATTATATAAACAGATGTATGCATAGTATGAGTGTTTAGCATACGAAATATATAAACTGTGACAAACCTCAAGCTAAAACAGGGGATACAGAAAGAAAAAAATACTAAGAGAAGACTTAATTCAAGATTGCAGTATTTTTTTTTGAGCATATGTATTAAGATACTCACGGTTTTAATCTATTCTTACTAACACATACTTCCAGCAGCACACTCTGGTGGGATAGTGCCAGCTACCAGCATTACTTAAATGCTTATTTGAGTTTCCTAATGAAGGCAAATATCCAACCTGTTATCTTGCTAGTGTGATAATATGCCAGCTGCAATTACCTGTCTTTCCAATGAAATTTTGTCACACTCCAAATCTTGCTTTACAGCTCTTTCCTGAAGTAGCTCTGTCCTCATTTGTTCAATCTATTATAGAAAGTAAAGACAGAAATTATATGAAAATATTTATCTATATGACACTGTATGTGTATATATACATACAGTACATACACCCACGCAATGAGAGAAAATTTGCTATTTCTCAGAAATCAAGACATACACATGATTTCAGATGAAGTTTACAACTACAGTCTTGAATACCATTTTCCACTTCGGGAAGCCTATATTATTTCTAGGTATTTTCCACACTGGGTATTGTTAATGTTCAATATAAATATTCTGTAGCAGGGAACTGAACTCTAAAATATTGCATGATAGACCTATAATGTGGCAGAGAACCGAGTTCTGGAACATCACATCAGTCTTCACTTTCTACAGCTGTTTTGTTCATACTTAAGTCTGAAGGTCTGAAACAGCACCTTACCTTTAAGTTGCTGACTAGTCCACTTTAAAGTTTCACTTCATTAAACACAAACTGATAACTGCAGAGAAGTGCCTAGGAACTCAGTGAGACACTCTACAATTACCGTTTTCTATGTCCATGAGAATAGTCAACAGACCGATGCATACTGGGTATGAACATTGCTCCCCTTCTCCTGCCAATTTTATGTCTGTCATACCAGGAGAACAGAGACTTCTGGATTTGGGGAGGGGGTGGTTTTTGCTTTGTTAAAACACTTTTGCTACAGTTTCAGTAAATATTTCAGTTGCATATGCAATAACCAAAAGGAAAGTATATTCTCCATATGCAAGATGTTAAAAAACTACCTGATCAATACAGAATCAAGATAAGAATACAGAATTTGTTTGGTTTATCTCACTATTGGACTTGGCTGGAAAAAAAAAATCTGAGGATCAAAAGGAAACTCTAAACTGCCTAACAGCTGCTACTTAAACTTTGGCATTAAAGGAAAAATGTGTAGTGGCCATATACTTTTCTTGCCTCTCATTCCCACTGAGACTGCCCTCAAGACTTTACAAATGCCTTTGCAGGCACAGCTAATGTCACCACAGCATTTGTGCTAATCCCTGCACAATGTTTACTATGGTGAATATCACCTGGGGAACACAGTGAACATCTATGCCAGTTACTGTACCTGCAAAAAGACTGACAAAGGTTTCAGTGGCCACAGCGTTCTTCCCTGCTTTACAGCAGTTAAATATGAACTTGTATAAACATACGAACACAGTTAAGCAGCTCTAAGTTACAGAATTATCTCACTAAAGGTCTTTCAAAAGCCATTGGGAATTTTTGCATTAAAAAAAAACCGAAAACAATGCTAAGAATGTGAAGGTTAAACAAGTACAGCACATGAAATCTTCCCTTAGGCCTTTTTTTTTTTACCACATTGTAATATTAAAAGATATATTTTTAGTTACATGTTTAAAAGAAGTAATTTACACTGTTTCTGTAGCTTTGAAATGAGTATATGAATACACACAAGGGTAGCATGCATGCAGTTGCATATGTTATGTCACAGTATGGTTTCAGAACAGTAGAAGGCATTCCTGGAAACTAAGGTCATAACAGTTACTGGACTACAAATGTTAGCATGTGGCTGTGTTCTCAACAGCTGGGTGATTTCCTGAAAGCTCTCATTGTCACAAAGCAGCCAAATAATAATAATGTTTAATATAGTATATAGTAAAATATGAATTTATACAGAAAAATTAGAATCATTTTTGTATACAATATCTGCATTTGTTCATTAAATATATATTTCAAAACCTGTAATGTGAAGGATTACAAATAATTCATTCCACTGTAATTGCCTTAGCCATGAAGATAAACACTGAAAAACTAAGGTAAAATTTATAGTAAAATGAATGACTTTTTAAAAATGCAACTGTTAACTAAAGAAAGGCTTTTTGTTTTACGTAGCAACTTGCTTCCTGAACCAAAATTCTACTACGCTCTTACCATGCTCAAAGGCTGTAACAAATTTGTGCAATCTTCCCAAGATCTCAAATTAAAGAATTATTTAGAGGACAATTATTATATTTCCAAGATGACTGCTGCTGTTGTTGGACACATCATGGTAAAAGCAACCTCGCAGAAAAACAGTGGGAGAGACAAAGAGTACTCTACCTGATTAGGACCTCCTTGCACTTTTCATTGGTAAACACACAAACATGCACAAAGTAAAAAAGCAGTTGTGTGCCAAATGTGCTCAGACTTTTCCTTTATTCACAGCAGTTAAGATCTGCTTTGGGTATGTACCATGTGGAGCTTTGTGCTTCACATTCTACCTTTCCCATATCTAACATATTCTAATTATGTTAAAAGAATAAACTATTTCTGCAGCTTAAGGCAACAGCTATCACAGCTGGATTTGAAGAATGCTAACAACAACGAATGGAAAAAAACAATAGTATCAGATTTTACAAAGCTTTATTAGACATAACAGCATTTTATGCCAGCTTTAGGATTAGAAGCAGCTGTTGAGTTCATTATTAGTGAAAGCAATTTGATTTCTAATATTTTGGATGCTATCACCATTGTTTACCATCTTGCACTAGGTTCACAGCCTATGTTTCTTGGTAATACCTAAATGGAGAAAAGTAAAATATATATATATGTGCCTATATAGAAAGAGAGACACCCACACAAACAATTCTGAAGTATGTGACCAAAAAACCTGATGTTTAACAAACAAGGTAAAGCCAAACAAACCCCTCTGATCCTTCATAACTAAAAAGCAACCTTCTTGTCCACATTTGGTTTGCTTCCCATATCCGGTGCCAGCTAAAAAGCAGATATAAGCTATCCATTGGGAACACTTTACTAAAAGCAAGTGAATGATGCAGTCATTGCAATTTTATCCTTCTGTATTTATTCTAAAATTGTCATGGGAACTAATTAGTCCATTTTTCACTCTTACGGGAAACAACTCTGAAGCCAATACACTCACGTTTGCATTTTCACAGAATACAGGAATTGATGAGGGTACCTTAAGTATTTGTCAATTATGTTTGCAAAAACAAAACAGCAAGAGGTATTTCATTGCACTTGTTTGTAGGAAAAAACTAATCACGTACCAAAATGTGCCCTGTCCCTGCTCGCTTTAGACTCAAAGGGCTGCTGAGCACTCTAGCTTTCTATGTGTGCATGTCTGTTGACCATTTTGCACTTTCCAGAGTTGCTAATATGGTAAATGCTCACGGTAAATGAAATGTGAACTATCAGTCTTGCCAATGTTTATTCAAACTTTTAGTTTTATGTAAAATTGAACCAGTTGTTTCAATTTGTTTTTAACTAGGAATTTGAGTTTATAGTTCATTATCAGTATATTAAAATAACACATTTATAATAAAAAAAACACTTACAGAAATACAGATATTACCAAAACAAATCCATTATAATTTCTCATGTTATTATAAATGCTTAGCAGACCCTGAAAATACACTTCAGTAATTTGACTACTTAGTCATTCTGGCATAAAATCAAAACAAAGCAACCTTTGTAATTCATGTGTGAAATGAGAAACTTCAGACCTCAAAATAAACACGTCTTTCACCCTTTATGTAACATTTTGGTCACCCATCTGTACTTCAGGTTTCCATTCAGTTAACAAGTCAACTTATTGCAGTACCCACCAGTGCAGCTATGAGACTCTACTGCTAAAGGCTTCCTAACTTAACAATAGCATGACCCCACATTGCTATGCGTCCTTTAGACTCTATTTCACCGACTCAAAGTCTGTACAATATCAATGGAATAACAGCAAAAAGACTATATTGCAATCAAACAGAATCTCCGTAACCTGAGTCCAAAAAAGTAGTAATGGTGCCTTGGTGTTTGAAGGACACGTGAAAGAAAGCTGAGCTCCAACTCACTTTAAAACTCTCCAGCTGCCTCAGTGGAACATAAAATTTCATTGAAAAGACATAGCAGCTAAGACTTTACTTTCTGTTCTCCCTCTGAAATTAAAGCTATTCAAAAGAATGTCAGCTATTCTTTTTTTCTGGAGAATGAAAGAAATGAAAACAGAACAGACTATCATCGGTTGTATCTCAATGCAAATTGTCTCCTGGACTTCTAGGAAATTACTGATGAGATATAGCACTTAACGTAAAGCTACAGTAATAGACATACTGTAATGAGTTATGCATCAGTTCCCCATCTTTCAAAATGTAAAACTAAGGCAAAGAACATTGTCTAGGCAGTGACATTCCAAGACAGCCACATCACCATATTCCTTTCTGTGGACTACTCAAAAACTTTCGTAATCCTGACCACTCGACCATGGATGCTCTAGTTACATTTTCAGTCATCAGGCCTTATTCTCTACTTTTCTGGTTTATTATAAATCTTTGTTACAGGACCTATAATTGCATAGGTCAGTTCTTTCAGAAATCTTGAATAATACTATTACGGCCTCTTTCTTCAGAACACTCTCAGACTCAGTAATATCCAGCTTAATGGTCGCATTTCGACTGGCCCACTCCACTTCCCCCCACCCGCACGTTCACTGGCCTTACTGAAGACAGAGGCAAAATATTCATTTCTTTGAGGTGGCCTACCTGGATTACTTTTTATATTGATTGATACCACATCATACAATTTCCACAACTTCTTCTACTTCTACAGCCAAGAACCTTTTTGTTACTTGCTTCAA
>Ga0181612_138019_pt1 | contig 17198 bp, 14 predicted proteins | sample HoacroProtozoa21_FD_119630 | JGI IMG/M metagenome (GOLD analysis project Ga0181612, IMG submission 119630) | Hoatzin crop microbial communities from Cojedes, Venezuel. Combined Assembly of Gp0051906, Gp0051904, Gp0051908
AGTTATATTAAAAAAAAAAAAAAAAAGCTTTAGGCTGGGTGGGTAAAGGTCTCAACAAGTTACTGTTTATGTCTTGTTCCACTTTCCGCTCACAGCATGTAACTGTTCTGTTTGTTACTCAACTTTAAGATAACAAAAAATCAATATGAAGTGGTTTAGTGGTGATAGCTGATCTTTAAAACATGGGGCTTCTGGTTCTTGTGGGAATTCATCAACAGTGTGGCTCAGATTTAAACCGAGTAGCTATGGAGCGGCCTTTTGTGATCCTCTTGGATCTCCTGATTCTATATGTGGGTACCTATATCTCTTAAAAGCAGCATTAAACCCTTTGAACCCCCATTGACTTTCAGGGATGGGATGGGCCATGCTTTCTGAGGAGTGTATTAGAACTAATATGTCCTAATAATGAAGTGTCCTCATGTTTTTGGGTTTTTTTTTTTGTTTCCCAGGATGGAGATGTGATTAAGAAGCCACGCTCCATGGACCTGGCAAGCAAGAAGTGCCAGCAGGTGCTGATGGAGCTGGAGGGAGTGCTGCAGCACTTGGAAGTCATGTTTAGTTTGACACTGGTTCCTCGAGTTCTTATCCTACTTGGAGGCAACGTCATGAGACCCAAGGAGCTCTATGAGCTCAACTTGGAGGGTATCTATGAGGGCAGTGCTGAGGTGAGCCTGAAAACTGCATCCTGTGTTCGCAAGCTCTTTCACTCGCTCTTCATTGCAGATGTCTTCAGCGAACTTAAGGCTCTCCCTGTGGTGGGCACTGTTGTTATGCTCCAAGGACACCGCGATTGTGGTGTCGATTGGTTCCGGCCCAAGCTCAACTATAAAGTGCCAACCCAAGGGAGGAAACTAACTGTCAACTTGTCCTGTGATGGAGACGTCAACATAAGTGCCTCGCTGCCTGAGCATATGACTTCTGCCTGGGAGGACTACGTCTGGTTTCAAGCACCAGTGACACTCAGAGGCTTTCATGAATGACCTATGCTCTGTAGAACTTTAATGGAATATTGGAATAACCTTTGGTGCTGCTTTAAGTAATAATAACTTTATCAAATATAACTGCATATTCTTGTCTGTCTGGATCTCTTCCCAGGGCATCTACTGCTTTCCTGTAGCTTGACTGTGTTCATCTGTCTTCCATCTCCTGAGTTGTTGAAAGCAAACACCCTTTAAGGCACAGCTGCACACAGATACAGGGATTCTTTAGGGACCTGAGTTGTTGCACAGGAGATGAATTAGCATGTTGGGGCTAAAACTTTCGTGCTGCATACTTACTGAACTGGCAAGTACTGGACACAGTTTTCTCTCCCCTGAGTTTTAATGTGGCCATTTCTCTGGTCATAATTACTACATTAGCTGATTGTTTGGGACTCTAGATAATGTACGTGATTATTTGGCCAATGCTATTGGCCATACTATTACTTGGCCACTAGTATAAAGGCCATAACCATTCTTACCTACCCTATACCTGTAAAAGGAGACCTTTCCCTGCAGTCTGATCAGGCTTGAGTACTCAAATGTTTGCCCATCTTTTTGATAAAATTAGACTTCCCTATAAATCAATTTAGTGTACTTAATACAAGGAGTGGGATTTCTCAGCAATTGGGAGGTCTGGTATCTAGCACTGTCATGTACTGGGAATGAAAAGTGGTTGAGCAGCCCTGCAGAGGCAGGGAAGCACATCTTCCTATTTTTTTTACTAACGTTTAGTCCAACAGGCCTGACAATCAGATACACAGTTAAAAGTAAGCAGTTTCTGCTCTAGCCCTCTTCAGAGGAAGTCATGATTCCTGCCCCAGTATGCTAGCTTATTCTCACCTTAAAAAACAACAACAAAAAAATTAGTTTCTTGCTTGTTTTTTACCTCTTAGAAGTTTTAGAGTCTTGGACTTTTAAGTGTTTCTGAAATGAGAGGAGTGTGATCAAGCTCAGCACTACCTTTACCTGTCAAATTCCTGTTCTAAATTAGAATGTGTTACTTGGGAGCGGAACTTGAGCCCGCCCTTCTGGCATGGTGTCTAGGGCAGACTGGGACAGGGAGGGGGAGAAACCTTTAGAGCACAGTGTGCCAGAACTATATATCTGCTGGAGTTCTCCTCAGTCAGCTAGGTATGTATCTGTAAGGTAATGAACTTAATAGCTCCAAATAGCTCTATCTCGTTTGAAGAGAAACTCAAGCCTACTTGTAGTGAGGTTGCTTGCAGTTTCTTGCTAGCAAAAATTGCACGTTGGGGTGATAAAATCCTTTGAAAGGAAGGTAAAGGTTGAAGTAACCCTTTACACTTGGTGCATATTGTAACTTTGACCTTTTGGATTATAGAACTAGAAAGAAATTGATATTTTTGAGCTTGGCAAACACTAGGAGTGATGTCTGCCTTATTATCCATTAACAACTGTTTACAATGTGTAGTAACTGCTAAAGCTACCTCCAGGGGAGAAACTGCTAGAATGAAGAGAGCTGCTTTATGTGCAGCTGCCCACTTCAATATGTAATCGCAGGTCTCTTGAATGAAATATAACTTGAACGTAGGAGTGTTTGTGCTCAGGAGATCAAAATCCTTTACACTTCCACCAAAGCTGCTTGCAATGCATATTTAAGAATGCTAGCACTCAAATATTCAAAGAAGCATTTGAGCAGAAGCCTTAGGTCTGAGGAACAAAGGGCCAGTTCCTTTCTGCTCTTTCCCAAATGAGTGCAATGTTACTGCATTAAACTGTTTACATATTCTGTTATACTTGAACTATGAATACAGCAATGATACGGTGCCAGGAGTGAAAGAAGACGACGCTTTTTTTTTTTCTTGTGAAGAGCTTTAGAGCTTGATTAACAAGTTTAGTAGTGTAATCATCATAAAAATAAAATGCCGGCTTCTGTATGTCAGTACATTGGATTTATTTTAATCTCTCAAAGTAAACGTTCTGCTGGTGGCAGAACAACTTGCTTCCATTCTACGTCTGTGTCTAAACTGCAGGTTCACAGCTGTTCCACCTTTCTGACAAAGTGCATGATGTCTTGTGCTAGAAGCTTTGGTTCCTCAAAGGCAGCAAAATGCCCTCCACGTGGCATGTAAGAGTAAGTGATGATGTTCTTGAATATATGCTTTGCCCAGGTGCGTGGTGTATGTATTATCTCCTGAGGAAAAGCTGCAATTCCTGTGGGAACATGCACTCCAACCCTAGAAGACATTAGTTAACCGTGTTTTTCAAAGAAGTTCTGGGGAAAGCCTATGGAAACCTTCTGACTCGTAACTGCCACAGTCAGCTGGAGAAGTTTCACCACAGCAACTCATTTTGTGGTCTGTACTCTGCTGAAGAGCCTCACTTGTATTTGGATCTCCTTGAGTTTAAGAACGTCATACCCAAAGACGTGTAAAGTAGAGCCAACTTTGCACACAGTTCAGTCTTGAAATATTTCAGATTTTTAAGCTTACCTTGTTTTGTAGTTTTGTGATAAGTGGCATGATGCCACACCTCTGTGAAAGCCAGAAATGAGCTAGCTCATGTTTACTTTAGAATTTATGGTACCAGCATAACGAATTATTCTCTCAAGAGGAAAGTAAAATGGTTCAGTCTACAAAGAAAAAGACTCTCCTAAAGGCTCTTCTATTTGTATGATCAATCACTTGGAGAGTTCTGCTCAGCAGCATTTTCCTGGTCAGCCTCTCTTTTAGTCATCTTAGAGCCAGTGGCTGTTAGAAGATGTTTGGGTTCAAGTGCTGCTCTCCACATTGCTTCTTCCCCAAGTTTGTGCTTAACTGTTACAGTTCGTAGTTTATCCACCAGTAAACTACATCCTTCCTAATTCAGTTTAAACTTCTCTCTTAGAAATGCTTAAGATTTTCTGTTTTGGTTTTGCTGAACTAAGCCACAGATTACATTTGCTTGGTGAATGAGTATATAGACCCGTATTTTGAATGCAAACAAGACTGAATATGCTTTGGTAAGTCTTCTGCATTGTCTTGGTCACAAGCTACCGTGTGAATTATAGGTTCAAAAGAAAAGTGACCCTTAACTGTATTTATCAAAAGAAAATAAGAACTTTGATTTTTTTTTTTTAACTAGTTAAATTTGCTTTTGTAAGTGATCTAAATGTTTATATAGGCAAATGTGGTTCAATCTATTTGGAAATCTGTTTTGCACCGGCTACTTCATTACCTGGCATCAGCAGTTAGACCAGGGTCCTTGGAGATGTTCTCCTTATAGAATCGCATTGAGGACACAATGGAGGACGTCACCCAATAAATCATCACGTTGGTCAACAGCTCATCAAGAGAGTATTTGCTGTTGGGAGAGCAAGAAGAAGAAATTTCATTGAAAGCTGTTTCTCAATATGCAGTATTGGGTTCATGCCCTGAAGGATAGTTGTTGGTTGTCACTCGTTTTCAAGCAGCAAATTAATCGGCATCTGCGTGCCCAGAGCGAAACTGCCTGGTGCTGAAGCAGTGGTTTGCCAGCAGTCTGCTGTGAGTTTGAACTACTACTTGTCAGGTGTAATCTTTCATCCTTAAAATGCAGCTTTGACTGGCCAGTCTTTTACCTGTCTCTTCATTAGCTATCATCACTCAGTCTTTTTGTGAGTCTTGTCATGGAAGAGCATCTGTTTGCTTACCTTTCCAAGCCTCCATCATCTTGATGCAGAAATGATCTATCTGTCCAGGTAGAGAACTTCTCCAAAATATATGCAGCAAGCCCCACAGGGGAGTCATTCAGTCCACAACCTAATTCAGGAGAAGAGGGGGAGAGCTATTGCAGTTGCCTGGCATTGCAGTGCTTCAGTGGAAGTTAAACTGGACTTTCATGAGTTCTTCAGAGTTTTCTGGGAGAATTCAGTAGAGAGTCTGTATTTTCCTAGCCCTGGTAGTACTTTATTCTTGACAAATTCACCCCGGAGGAATTCCAGCTGTAACTGACAGCACTACAAACTCGGGTAATTCCTATACAAAAGCAGCTAGGAGCTAACAAAGTCCTGTTGGCTTCTTGGCAATGTGTGCCAGAATGGGCAAATTCAGATGTAAAGGGATTACACTCTGAAAAGAAATTTCAGATAAACTATTTGGGAGCACTGTCCTGCTTAGGAGGCATACCCAGGAGCCTCAGTGCTGTGCATCACTTTTAATCTAATTTAAACAGTGGCGTGTGTGTATTTGTTATCTGTTCCTGCCTTTGGGGAACGCTAACAAACATTATAAACACAGCAGGTACACAGCATATTATATCTGTGTTCTTCAGCAGTGATAGAGGCTCGCCTTGGGAAAATGCCTGTACCATACCCTAGGCTGTAGTTTTACACTGTACTGGGCATTGCCTGCTCTCAAGTGTATTTTAGTGTGACGTTATCATGGAGTGACTTTTGCAGAAGATGGTGCACAACACGGTCTTGATAGTGGACATAGCTCACGCAAAGTAAGTTTGTGCGTTGGCACAACAGTTTTCCCTGCACTGGCAGGCCTGGAGTGATTTGCTACTGATCAAAGCCATGCAAATGCTTTGACCCAATGGCAAAGCAGGCCAAAATGTGCCAGCTAGCACATGACCAGTCTGGAGATGGGCATTTTCTGGGCTGAATGCTCCTTCTGAACCACTGTATTCAATGTCCATGGATTAGATGCTCAGCAATACCGGTCTTGTTTGCAACTTTTTAGTCGTTCAACCTGTGCCACATCTTAGGTACCACAACTTGTGGTGAGCAAAAATACTTTAGCTTTTCTTTAAACCTGCCTAATGAGAACCAAACTGATAATGTAGATATTTCTTGAGACTGAGGAGGGAATACATTTCCTTCCCCCCCTATTAATTTTCTACATTTCACAATTTTTGTGTGCTACAAAATCCCTGCTCTTCTTTTTCCAGGTTGAAGAGTCCTAGACTATGTCCACTGCTTGTATGGAAGCTGCTTGGTCACTTCAGTCTTCCTTTTCTCCCCTTCCTGTATTCTTCTGATTCTAAAATATATTTATAAAACAGGTGTGCAACAGATTCTGAGTATCGTGGATTTAGTGTTTTAGTCTCTTTTTGCTTTCTTTAAGAGCTTAGAAGATTCTCTTAAACTCTGATCCAGCTGGTATTTCAAAGCACCATCCATGACTCATGGATATTTTTATATGGCAGCAGCCAAACTAGAGGCCATTGTGATTTTCTTCCTCTACTTAAATTGCTTCGGACTTCGTTGACATCAGTTTTTATTGGCCAGTTTAATCACCCAGTCACTGGAATGTTTTTGCAACTCTCTGCAGTTATCTTCAGATTAAACCAAACCCTGGACAGCTGTCAAATTTTCACTTAACCATTAACTTTTATCTGTAAAGAAATTAGGATCATGTTGAAATGTACAGGTGCCAGCACAGATTTTTGTGATACTCTCCCTCCCCTGGAACTTGCTTACTTATTCCTATGCTTGGATTCTCATGTTAACTAGTTATTAATCTATGAACTTGATACTTTTCTTAAGGCAGTTTAATTTCTTTAGGGACATTGGGGGAGGAACCTCAGCAAAACTTTTTTGGAAATGAAATATGTTCCATTACTAGATCCACAGCTCTGCTAGAGCTCTGCTTTTTGAAGCATGATTTCCCTGTGATATTATCACTGGTAAATCAATTCTCCTCCTTAAAACAGTTCTGCTAGTTTTCTGATCAGAGGCTAGACATACTGGTCTTTGTTTTTCTGGAGCTACCTTCACTGTTTGGCTCTCAAAAAGCAAAAAAAAACCCCAACCCAACCTGGTATCTTGCCTGCCTCCTTTTATTTCTTTATTATTGCGATCACTTCAAGCAACGGACCAGGCATTAGTTAATGTTTCAGTCTGAGTTTGTTCTTTTTTCAGTGAATGCCAGGATGGGGTGCTACTCATTCCATGATCTGCATGTCTGACACCAGCCTGAGACTGCTCTGCTGCCTTTCCTGACGAGGGATTATTTAAATGAAGGAATACCCCATAATCCTCGCTACTGGGGACTGATGCAAATAGTTTGTTTCACTTTTCTGAGATGGCCATATCTTTCTTCAGACTCCTTATCTACTGGCCCCGCTAGCTAGGTCAGGCTTCTGGCTTTTGAGGTGTCAGGGCTGTGTCTACTTTTCTGTACATTTCACATTGCACTTGCTTATGATATTTCTCTTGTTTTCACCCACATTTACTTCTAGAAGCCTCAATTTCAGGATCCTGTGCTTTACTTTAAGAGGCTTTTTGCAAAGGGATTCTTTACCCAAGAGAAGTGGCATGCCATTTAAAGGACATTGAAAAGTGATGTTTGTTGTCTCCATCTTTTTTTAAGCTGTTCCTTTTAACTTCCTTTTATGCAGTTCTTGTCCCCATGTCTGGCATTTGGTCACCAGAACTCATTGCTTCTCAAACATGGTTGGACTTTGTTCAACTATGAGTTTTCATATACCATAAGCAGTTAGTATACAATGTTCATAGCAATATGGAGAAGGTTCATTACCTGCAGTGTCTGGTTTGGTGGCTTGGATGTGTAAGTATCCAGACTCTCGCAGAACTTCATGTATGTTCTTTTGGATGAAAGGGTACATACGTCGAACATCTTCCCTAGTGAGGCCTACCAGCCATGGTACATAAACCCCAAGCATCACAGAAATCATCCTTCTCAAACCTGGTCTGCCGATGAAGACGAGATTCAGATGAAGCCCTTTCACAGATCTAAAATTAAGTTAATGAGTAGAAGGTTAAACCAAGCAATTTTCTGTCTCCAAATTTTCTAGAAGATAAGTCTGACTGGAGCTGTGATAGAAGTATTTCACTGAGCCAAATACATAAAGCCCTTCGGGTGCATCATGATTCAAAAAATAAAAAAGTTATGGGAGTTAGAAATGGTACAGCTGGTGACACCTCCGTCCAGCTGTGCCACTGGTAGGATGTTAGCTTTAGCTGCTCAGTTGCTGGACGTGGCATATCCATGCTGGTAGCTCTGGCTGTTGATCCGGTGTTGTTCTATGCTGTAGGGAACCGGCTGCGCTGGGTATTTGCTGAAAGCTTGAGTAGATCGCCATGTGGCCACAGCGCTCTGGGTGCTGTGAAGCACAACTGCAGTTGGGAACAGCGAGCTGCTCAGCCTGCAGTCTAACTGCTTTGAGAGCTGTCTCCTTTATCTACTCTCTGACCTAAGCATGGCTGTGGTGCCCACTTTTCATTAAATGCTAAACAATGAGCTGTGGTGCCATCTTCTATGGAAGGTATCGTGTTTCTTTTCTGACCAGTCTCAGCATTTGAGATAAGAAAGTCCTGTACTTCATGGCACTGTTCAGCTGCTGAATTATTTCCTTCCTTTTCTCCCTGCTGATTTTAAATTTATCTCCTTCCTGGTTTAGAATGACGATCTGTCGCCTTGAGGTCTCAGATCAAAATGCAGCAGAATTTACTTCCGCAGCTAGTGAAAGAGAAGCCAAACAGCACTGAAATTTAGGAAGCGTGAGAACTGCACCAATATCAATGCAAAGCATATGAATACAACTGAACGCACAGGGGTGGGGATGTCCCTGGAGCAGCAGGGGATGAGAGGCAGGGCAAACAGAAGGCAGAACCAGGACCATGGAGCCAGAAGGCAGGGTAAGAACTGAAGGCGGCTTTTCTGCACTGGTTCCCTTTGCTACTCACTGTGGCAGCATCTGGGCCATGTTTGTGGTAATACGAGATCCCCAGTCTCCTCCCTGTAGGTAGTATTCCCTGAAGCCCAGTCTGTTCATCAGCTTATGAAATATCCGAGCAGTTGCTATGCTGTCAAAGCCTGTAGGTGAAGAGAAACACAGGAGGTCTGTTTGTCCTAGTGTTCATCCCCTGGCCAAAGACTGTGGCCTGCCAGATGCATGCGAGTGTGCTGCTGTGTGAAGGCACAGCGTGCTATGCTGCTCTGCCCCGTTCCTTGGCGATAAAGTGACCACAAGATAGAAATTCGGTGGAAAGTGGAGAAGGTGGAAAGCAGACCTGGCTTCCAGTTACCATTGCCTTCCAAATCTCCACAACCAGCCCCAGTGCTTCAGCCATGTGGATGTTAATGCAGAGCCAAGCATCTGCATCCACAGTGATGCCCAGGGGGCCCAGGGGTCTCTGACGTGTTACTCCAAAAACCTTGCGATTCCAACAGAGCCTTTTCATCGCTTACCTTTCTGGTGTGGTGCCTCCGAGAAGCCATAGCCTGGGATGGATGGGCAGATGACCTCAAACACCACATCACCCTCCTTCAGGCCGTGCTCGGCCGGCTCTGTGAGCAGGGGGATGATCTTGTAGAACTCGTAGAAGGAGCCGGGCCAACCGTGGACCATCAGCAGAGGTTGAACAGCTCGACCGTGAGGGACGTAGGAGGGCTTCACATGGATAAAATGGATATCTATCCCTGCCACACATTCAAGACAGACAAATTAAGCTCTGGTTCCATCACAGTTTCTGCTCTAGACTCTGAAGAAGGAGGGTGGCAAAATTGTAATTAGCATTCGTAGCAGAAGTTAGACGATCAACCTATGGCAAGAACATGCCTAGCTGAAAGGGGATGCCTGTTTCTGTTCTTGTGTCTCATCTTTTACATACAGACAGAGGTATTGATCCCAGCCCCAGATACTGGGGTCACAGGAGATCGAGCATCCATCTCCTGAGAAACTGGTCTCACGGTATGTAAGTAGAGATGCACTTAAATAAATAGCATAATGCAGGTAAGGCACATTCAAAACCATGACAAAATTACAAAATATGTGGGTGATAAAAAGAGACATATGAAAAAGTAAGTGCAAGGTAGAAGTTTAATCTTCAGATCACTTCCCTGAAGTCTGGCTGACCTCACTTGCCTAAACTGGGGGGTGGTGGGGGAAATTCTAGCCTCAGAGTCTGGGTAAACTTTGCAGTTTTTCAAAGGTGGCTTCAAGGCACTAGCAGGAGAAAACCTCATCATTAGCAAAGGTTCAGAGCCAGATGAAGCCCATCTTGAAGCACACCTGATCTTATTGCCACTGTGTAATTGTCTTCATCTATAGAAGGTTATTAATAATGTTTCACTCATATCACTAAGCTGTGATGCATGCTATTGTCTTAAATATGGCAACCTCTTAAATCCCCCCCTTTTCTCCATGCGTTTCACAGTGACCCCTGCTCAAGCCACAGAGACCCCCTCACCTTCAATGGTGGTTTGGAAATGGGGGTATTTGTTCAGGACTTCCACTTGCTTGCGCCAGTCGAACTGGTTCCTCCAGTAGGCCACCACCTTCTGCAGGTAGCTGGAGTTGAAGCCGTAGTGGAAGGCGGCCCCTTCCAGCGGCGGGGCGTAGCGGGCCTGCTCAAGGCGGCGGTGCAGGTCCTGCGGAGGGGAGCCCTGCCTGCGAGGTTGCCCATGCGTGCCCTACGCCAGGGTGGGCAGGGATGGGCTCTCCTGGCTCTGCCGGCTTTTGTACCGCTATCTGGGACACCACGAGCCCTTCTGAAGCAGTGGCATACTCTACGTGACCCCTTGAATTGTTTATATGAGGAATAGATTTTTCTACAGGTTACCATTTCCTCCAGTGCACCCAGGAGTACCGGGTCCTACTCTTGCCTTGCTGCTAACTCACTTCAGGGTTTTTGGCACTAGGAGCTTGCCAGCTCCGCTGGCTGGGTGAAGAGTAAGAAGCTCAGCCTGAGCTGCTGACTTCTACTTCACCACATAATTAGGGACAGGCATGTGGGAACAGAGGTGCTGTGACTCAGTCAAGACCCTGTCCCTCTTCACCCTTCCAGCCCTTCCCTCTGTGGAAGCCCCTCAGGCTTGTCTCACCAGTGCCACTGCTGCCCCTACACCCTCCCACCCTGCTCCACCATCCACAGACCCATCGTCAAAGTCTGCTGCTCAAAGCATGGCCTTTCTGCAGGAGCAGCTGAAGGTTGCACAGAGGCTCTGTGGTCTCCAAAAATCTTCATGGGACATTACAATGAGTCTGAGCTCAAATGCCATTGATAAAGGGTGGTGAGCCAGAGCATCATCTAATGGTGCTAGGTAGCTGCACTGGCGTATACAAGTGCACTGCTGCCACCCCTGCGACATCACCTCGAAGCAGTAAGGTGGGTGATGGACTGGCCCCAGCTTGTAGCTTTCTGCCCCTCCCTACATCCCAGCCGCTGGTACCTCGATTTCTTTGTCAGATGTTTCAATCTTGAAGGGACGGATACTTTCATCTTCTTTCCCTTTTAGGGGTCTTTCACCTGAGCCCCACCATCCATCGCCCATTTCAATAGTCTTGATCTTGTGTCGAGATCTCAGCCAGTAAACCAGCATCCCTCCAACCCCCAGGGTGGCCACGGGGACCAGGATGGCATTCTTTTGAGAATATTCAAAAGACCTGGGGAGGCGCAAAATTGTGTTCAACAACAGAAGTGTCAAGGGTAAAGGGACTATGCTGAGGCCTGTATGCACATTGGTCAGGCCTGGGCAGTAACAAATGCCTACAGATCCTACGGCGTCAGCAGGGGCTGGGGGTTTCTGTTATTTCTGAAGATCACAGGCAAGATTTGGGCCAGGGTTACATCTACCAGTGCTTCTTAGGGACCTGAAGTCCTTGCTGATCAGGACTTGCTGATCACGAGGCTTCTTTGTCCCTCTTCTTGTGAACCAGGGTACCCTGGGGGACAAGGGTCAATAGGGTATGGGCCAGTCTATTTTAAGGCAGGTACTGGAGTGAATGGGATAGTAGCAGCTGGACTCCTCCAGGAATAAAAACTGCACAGAGAGAACGGGCTGAGGAGCAGGAGCAGAGACAAAGGTCTTCAGCTGCTGGAGAGAGGTGGATGTGCTGGACATGTCCCTCTTGGCAGTGCTTTATACATAGTTCCCCTACAGATTCGGTCATCTTTTAGGGCAACACTGGCCCTCCACCATAGCTTTCCATGGATAAGGGTCTCAGCTTGTCTGTCTGGTGCCCCTGTTTCTGTTCTAGACAGCAAGATTTCAGGCTTTCTTGAGGTATGGGAGCTAAGTCACCAGAGTTGGTTTTAACAGACATGCAGCATGTTTCAAAACTGTTCCAACGATTGAGCAATCAGTCCTAAATGTAGTGTACCTTCACGTCCCCCTGACCCGTGCCTCAAGCTCTCCAGCTTGCGGACTGGTAGGGGTGTTTAGGGCTATGGCAGAGGGCTGCAAAGGGACTGTCAGCAAAGGTTTTGTTGTTGTTGTCATACAGGGTAGGGAAGGGACTATGCTGTGCCTCAACCAGGGTGCTAATAAAAAGTAGAGGTCTCAGCACAGAGCAGCTGTTTCACTCCCCTGATCCGCGACAAGACGCTCTCCCTACAAAAGGGGAAAAAAAAAAAGAAGATCCTTGTAGTCTGATAGTGTTGTCTGAATGATACCAACCCTCGGTGATGGTGCAAAGACTGTCACCTGCCAGCACCATTTACTGCCCAGCCATGGGATCACAAGCTATTTAGCCACTTGGCAACATCTGCCATTATTTTTCCTACGTTTTGGCTGGGACAGAAAGAGATGGGCTTAGGGCACTGCCTCTGCACAAAGAGACAGTGTTTCTGGGCTGTGTTTTAGCTGGATAGTTTGTTGCCATAATATTCCCTCCTTCAGCATAATTTAGATAAAAGGCACTAAATAACTGGATAGGTGTCCTTGCGGTATTTCATCCTACGAGCAGCTGTATTACTTCAGCTAAGAAAATAGTTTATTTTGACTGCTGTGTAGCGATAGGTGCACAGCCTTGGCAGGGGACTTTCAAGCGCAAGCGTTGTTCTGCTGCCAGCCATGCGGTGCCCACCGTGCTGCAGGGCTGGCAGGAGGAAAGGCTGGTGGGACCTTTCGCCCTTTGGAGTTCAACGAGCTGCTGTACCTTTGCTACTTCTAACTACTTCTGACTGGACACCGAGCCTTTAGGTCTCAGCTGCCTGCAAGAAAAAGAAAACCTCTTCCCTAGTTCTTTTTCAGCCTCATAGATTCTCCTGTAAGAAATGCAGTCTAAAATCTAGCAAAATTAGAAGTGACAAGAGAAAGTCTTGTTACTCTGCTGTGTGGAAGGCAGCTAGATTAGGGAGCTGTTTAGTGTCATAATTACAATGCCTTGAGACAAAAAAAAAAAAAAAAAAAAGACATGAAACTCCATGAAAAGCCAAGTCTGCTGGGTGTTTCTTGTTTCCTACTGCTGCCTGTGATGCAGAACCCAGTGCCCATGCTGGAGACCCCAGCAGTCACCGAGGCAATCTGGTAACAATCTCTGAGACAGCCTATACATGATTTTTAAGGAGGTATCTATCTCCTTAAACTGCTCCCAGACAAAGAAGAACAATGCTCCTAAGAGCAAGCAGTGCCAGCCTCCACCTCCCTGGAGGGTGAGCAGCTTATGCAATGGGCAGTAATAACCCCCTGTACTTGTATCCTGGAGTTTAGTGAGCCAGAGGCGTGAAACCAGTTATCATGGCGACAGCACAAACTCAGCACTGCTAACAAAGCAAGCGTGTCCCAGAAGCAGCTCTCTAAGCCACACAAATGAAGGCTCAGTCTAATCAAACCTCCTCCCTGCTCACGCTGGGGAGAACGCAGCCTCACGATCCCACCCTCCAGAGACCTGCTGACCCCCCGGGGCCTTCCCCTGCCCTGAGCCCTCGGGGAGCCCCTCTTGGAATCCCCCTGCCCACACCAAGGAGATCTCACCAGGCACTCGGAAGGAGCTCCTGCCACATGTCTGCTGCTCCTCGCTGGCCGCTGCTCTCCGCTGGTCTCTCCTCGGCGGTGACGGTGACGTGCTCTGGGTGACAAGGCAGGCTACACCATGCCTTAGTGCCGCCTGTTGCCTAAGGGTGTAGTTGCAAATGAAGTTCGACAGAGGCAAATGCAAAGTCCTGCGTGGGGAGGGAATAGCCCTGTGCACCAGCACAGGCTGGATGCCAAGTGCGCAGAAGACAACTCTGCGGAGACCGGGCTGAGGTCCTCAGCTGTGCCCGAGTCAGCACGGTGTCCCTGCAGCAAAGCCCAGCTGAGTACAGGGCTATAGCGCAAGCACGTTAGCTAGCAGGCTGAGCTGGCTAACACGCTTGCTCTGTAGCAAAGGATCCCTTCGCTCTCTTCAGCACTTGTGAGACCACATCTGGAGTGCCATGGCCAGTTCTGGCCTTGCTGGTAGAGGAGAGACTTGAGTGAAACCACCCTCAGTGGTGTAGGGCCACCAAGCTGCCAGGGGACCAGAACACGTGGTGTACAAGGAGAGACAGAGAGATCTGGGCTCGTTCAGCCTGGAGAAGAGAAGGCAACAGGTGAGGTCTTATTGCTGTCTACAGCTACCTAGTGGAGAGCCTAGGAAAAATGGACACAGACTCATCTTGGAGGAGCAACTGTTGAAGGACAAAAGGCAATGGATGCAAATTGCAACAAGGGAAATTCTGATAGATATGAGGAGAAATTAATTCACCATGGAGGTATTCAGACACTGGGACAGGGGCCCAGAGAGGATGTGGGATCTCCATCCTTGGAGGCATTCAGAATTTGACAGGAACAAGGCACTGAGCAACCTGACCTACTTGGACCTGCTCTGAGCAGGTATCTCTTCCAGCCTGGGTATCACATGTCTCTATTCCATGTGTACCTGTGATCTGCAGTAGCCAAAACAAAAAAGAAGAGTGAAGTTTTTCATTTTCCACAGAAAACAATGCTTTGTTTTAGCTCAGGGAACTAAATCTCATTTCCCTCATGGTCAGTAAAATCTTACTGGATAAAGGCTCCTCCTTCCTAAGTTGTTGCACGGTGTCCTTGCTGTGCTTCACTTCAGGAACAGCTACATTTTACTGTCAGAGGAGATGATTCCTATCTCCATGCAATGCTCAAAGTGAAGTACCATCACCAGTGAGCTCTGTGGTGATTACATCTCACACCACTGTGCGTTCATATGCAGCCACTGCGCCATCAAAAAGAGCCATCAGGAAGAAATGCTTCTAAACCCTTCATTTGGTCGCAGTCCAATTTACTGCTCCAGCATAGCTATTTCTGGGCATACCCCTCTGGGATTACTTAGCTTTAAGGTTCTATTTCCCAAACAAAACCAGCTCTGTTGAAGCCTCTTGGAAGATGGTATCCCTGATTGCAGAGGGACTACAGTCAGAAGACTAGAGAATTACTAGCAACGAGAGAATTATTAGCAATGAGAGGAAAGAATTACAACTCATGTGGAAGGTAGCTGAGGACCCCATAAGGTGCCAGGCTGAGGTACACCAGGCTGTGATGAGACAAAAGAGACCTCAGGAAAATTCTATTTCTTAGTGCTAGTAAAAAGCACAAAGGCTGGTGGAAAAAGGTCTGGCTTAAACAGCTGAGAGTGAAATTATCTATACTAGGAATGTGGGAAAGAGCCAGCAGAGCTAGTTAAAGCTGCAAAGATACAAGTTGCTGCTCTCTGTCTAAAAGATTTGGGAGAATCAGAACGACTTTTGCTTAAGATATAAGGGGACACACCAAGGCCATTGATACGATGGGGCTAAAAGGCAACAAGCTCCCAGTGATAAATCTGAAACAGCTGAGATGCCAGGATCCCATTTACTGAAACACAGGGTATGTGCAGGAGCTTTATGTGACTGCTGGTGGCCAGAGAGCAAAGGGTCGCAGAGGAAATCCTGTCCTGGGATGCTGCAGCACCTTGTCCGTGGGAAACAAGGGTTTTTTTCCCCTCTCTCTCGCAACCTCTAGTGGCCAAAAAGCACAAATCCAGGCAGAAACTGCTTGCTGGAGTCAACAAGGCTGCCTCCCACGAGATATTGATGCATGTCCCATAAATGGAAAGGGGAACCCCACAGGAAAGGACCTGCCAAAGTGTCTCGGAGCATCTCCCTGCACTGGGGCAGGATCCCTTAGCCTTAATGACAGACGTCTTAGCGAACCCATATTTAAAAAGCCTCCTCGGAGCACCATCAGAAAGTTTTTTGCCTTCATCCCAGTGCTGTAATTTTGCTGGTTCAGCTGCCATTGTGGCATCGAGAATAAAAAAAAAAAATACAAAAAAAAAAAAAAGGGGAGACCATAACATTTGATATACTGTAACTCACTATTGCATCTCTGTCTAAACTTCCAATTGCTACCATCCTGCAGTCCCTTTACAACTGGCATCATTTTATAAAGGGGTTTCATACGTTTACATGGTACAAATCACATACTAGCAGAGAGCTCGTTTCCTATGTTTTTCTCCTGCTCTTCTCAATGACCTGCAGTATCACCCCTGCAGCAACGACAGAAAATGCGCACGTGGAAATGTTACCGTCATGTATTTTTTCAGCTGGTTTAGCAGCTGGATACAAGCAGGAGGAGCCAAACACGACATAACCTGCCAGCTCTCCCAGGACCATTCGCTAAAGCTGGCGTAGTGCGACCTGCTGCTGGAGAAAGCACCCGCAGGCCAAGCCACAGGTCTGCAAATACTGGGTGCCTTCTGGTGGGAAAGAGAAGCTCACAGCACATGTAATACCACTGTTTTGTTTTTTTTTTTCTATTTTGGCTTTTTTCTATTTTGGACTTTCTGTTTTTCTCATTGCCAGTTTCATATAATCATAATCCAAGCCTCATAAATACTTTTAATACCGAAACCTGAGACACAGGAAGGAAAGCTGGTGACTTCTGGTTATGAAATGAGCTAATGAACAGGGGTAAGAGTGGAGCACACAAAAACTTTGAACATAGCTCTTTTATAGCTTGAGATGTTGTGGTAACTTGGAAATGATTATCCCTCGCTGGGATTTATGGCCCTGGCTGTAAGGCGCTGCCCTTCATCTTACAACGTGAAGGCTTTGCTTCATAATTTTCCTTTTGCATGCACAAAATCAGGTTCACTGTCTTAAGAATATCACTAGAGAGCAAACAGTACTCAGTACCAGTGGATCTTTATGAATATGATCTCCTGACTTATACCAGGGACCAGCTCTCTCCTTTTCATCTGGTCAGTGGCTACTACCAGTGAGCTGCAGGCCGGTGATGTTGCAGGGCAGGGCAACATCTGTAAGATTCAGATCTCTCTTGTGCTCCTCCAGGATCCCACAACCCTGCTTGCCCTATGCTATCACTCTGTCTTTGCACTTCACCGTCTTCCTTTGCTTTTAAGGAAGGTCCTTAAGGCTGATGAGGCTTTCCTCTGCTTCACTGGATCTTTGCTCCCACAGGCCAAAGATACTGAACGCTGTAATTCCCTCCGTGTCTTCTGAAGGAGAACGGTCCCCATAGCGCAACAGGTCCCAGCTGGCACTGTCCA
>Ga0181612_171960_pt1 | contig 17198 bp, 8 predicted proteins | sample HoacroProtozoa21_FD_119630 | JGI IMG/M metagenome (GOLD analysis project Ga0181612, IMG submission 119630) | Hoatzin crop microbial communities from Cojedes, Venezuel. Combined Assembly of Gp0051906, Gp0051904, Gp0051908
CCCTTGGTGAATCCATGCTGACTACTCCTGATAACCTTCTTTTCCTCCACTTGCTTGTTGATGACCTCCAGGATAAGCTGCTCCATCACCTTTCCCGGGACGGAGGTAAGGCTGACCGGCCTGTAGTTCCCTGGGTCCTCAATGCATACATTTCTGAGACAGTTTCTATTCATGCTGGGATGATGATCAGTCACTCAAAGATGATTAGAACGTCACTCAAGACATTCTTAGAACTGATGCCCTCTTTACTGAAGGCGTCTCACATCACAGTATCACACTGATGAAGTGCTGTGGTCATGATACATGAAGGTGTATGCAAATGCCCAGCATAAAAACGTGACTGATCCTGCTGACATGGGTCAGGACTACCACAAACCATTTTTTGATTCTAATTACTAAATAGACTAAATAGAAGACAGCTTTCAAAACAAGTTGTTGAGAATTGCCTATGGTACATCAGAAGTCAGACTATTACATGTATGTCTACGCCTGTAAGGAGGACTAGAGATCTTCTAGGTTACGCTCACCTCAGGCTGGCTCATGAGTCACAGAAGGAAAGACTATTGCACACAGACAACTAAGCAGAAAGAACTGAGCAGAGAGAGATTAGGGCTAGGATAATGGAGGTGGTATGTAGCCACCAATTTTACCTTATGGTTGAAAAAGAAACGTGGCTTATCCCCTAGTTCTAACATCAAGCCTGCAGTTCAATCTGTATGTCCATTCTCTGCTCATAACCCCTCTTTTCCAGTCCTGTGTAATGAAGCAGGTGAGCACTTAAGGGGCTTATTTCTGGTTAGGAGGGAGAATTCCGCTTCATGCTGGAGCTCCCTTATCCAGGCATGGAGAGAGGTACAACGAGTCCTCCCCTGTGAACCATGCAGTTCACAGCAGGGTCTTACTTGGAGTTTTTGGGTGTCTCACATTGCCCATGCTGCTGGCTTGGATAAATTTCAGAGACAGGTTATGAAGGCCCCCCAAAACTCTTTGACCCATTGAATCCTTGGAAAGACTTTCACTGCATCTCAGCTGGTCTCAGATACATTTGCTAACATCTGCCCCCTTCTGCTGAGAGGACACTACACTTTGTGCTAAATTTTGCAATGCATTTTGTGATGTACACAAAGATTCTCCAGGAGAGAAGCAAATCTAGTACACTGTTGTGAACATCTCATCTTCAAAACTGAACCTAGGTTTCCTGAGTTGAAAGGCTACTGGCCTACAGCTTCACACAGCCTTATCTGTCAAGTTTGCACAATGCTTACAGGTTCCTTGAGAAAAAGAGTGGCATAACTACATGACTTAATAGGCACTTGCTGCACTCGTTGCTTTTAATTCCACCAGAATGAACGGAAAAAGCAAAACTGCTATGAAACATCCCATTCTACATATTGGAAGGTGTGAGCAAAGAAAAGCCTTCAAACATTTCAAACCTCCTAGTCACTATTCAGCTGAAAATATCAGAAAACTTACCCATTCATATTACTAGATTTTGTGGATCAGCACAGCCTCTTTAAAATTTGCAGGCCTAGGAAACACAAGAGTGCTGACTGATGAGCTGGGACAGCTTTACCTTGGGACAAGCTGAAAAGGTTGGCAGCTTCAGCTGTCTACCCTGCTCCCGGTGTCCAGATGTCTAAGCTGCTTGTCAATCACCTCCCAAACTACTGCAGTTTACAGGGCAGACTTTTCACGGCTACCGTCACTGGTTTTGGTTTGCCTTAAAATGCTTCACTGTAAACACCAGCTGACTTATATGGAGGATGACAGAGGATAGAAAGACGTACCTCTACCAACTGTCCCCATACAGGCGGTCCCCAGCACTGAGTCCCAATGTGCTTAAGTGTATACTACATTCCTTATTGTGCTTTTACAGAACCAGTCAAAGAACTAAAACATCTATTTCACTGCAATACAAACTTTAGACATGCACAAGCTGCTTTTCCTTAGAGTTTCTGCCATCAGTCTCCCAGAACTGGGCACTCTCTGGTGCTGAGAACTGTGTCCCTGCACATCCTCCTTTGCTGACCTTAACCAGCTCCCCTGACCTGCAATGATGGCGTCGGAGCACCTGAGCACTCATTGTGCTGGTCCAGGACACGGCGTGCTGAGGCTGCGTGCTTGTGCCCCTCTCAATACGCATTATGTCCCAGTTTGTGAATGCAGTGGTGAACATAATCAAGGAGTTGAAGTGTGAAGAAACAGAAGTTTTGCCTCTTCTGCTCTGATATGAGCAAATATCTTTGCTTTGCCTTTCCCTTCCCCTTCCCGGTATCTCTTGTCATGCTATCTTTTGCTTCTTTTCTCTTGCCTAGTAGCTCCTTCATCCAACCCTGGAGAGCAGAAGCTCCAAGAGTCACTGTGAAAGGACACTGGTTTCCAGAAGAAAATGTTGCTTCTTAGCTCTTCCTAGCAGAGTTTCTCAGGTGTACTCTGAAGCTTATTTAGGCTTCTCTTTGTCTCCAGTGACCAGTTAAATTATGCTGTGATAAAAGGAGAAGGGAGCCAAAGGAAGGGACCTAAATTTAACTACAAGAGAAAGCAGGTGATGTAAGTTCTTGATGTAAGTTCTCAAAGAGCCACCTGGACCTGAGTAACTCCTTAAGTAATTCCCTGATATAGCAGTGGTAGGCTCTGCCTAGAGACTGTGTAATAAATTGCCGGAGTATGTTATTCCCCCGAGGACCTAGCAGGGGGGCCCATTGAAAGCTTCCTTGGGAAAAAAAAAAAAAAAAAAGAAAAAGCACAAAGGTTCAGCTGCCGTCCTTGGGCTTCTGTTTCCTGAACACCTCCCCCAGCGCGGCACAGTCAGACCAGATGATTCAGAAACGGGAACTGGCACCCTCTGCACCCTTTGTCACGAGTCCCTGGGATGCTGGCCTGATCCTCCGCCCTGGTGATGGCTTCCAGAGCCATCAAGCGAAAGCCACCACTCGCTCCTGCGAAACAGAGTGCACGTCCCCTTCCGATGGCAGACGAGGTCCTGGAGCGACTCCGCAGTTTTCATTCGCCTTGCGCTGCCAGGGGTGGGCAGAGAGCGGTGATGGGGTCTGCAGGGGAGAAACCCCGGGAGGGTCTAGAGGGGCCAGGCCAGGAGGAGGTTAAAAGGCTAAATTATTAAAAGGCGGGTTCACCCTCCAGTATGCGACAGCAGTCCTGTTAGTGTTCGGCAGGCCATTCTCCTCAGGTGGGTGTTGCAGGTGAGGGGCAGGCAGAGGTGATGCTGTGGGGCCGAGGGCAGCCATCCATCCCCCTGCCCCAGCGGGGCGCCTGGCGTCTGACACAGGGCCGTAGGTGAAGCAGAGGTGGGCTACGAGGCCTCGGAGCCCTGCGGAGGCCCGGTTCACGCCTTGGTTTTTGTGTGGGAGTTGAAGAAGGGGTCAGGGGGTGAGGGAGAGTTCAACCCCAGGGCTGAGCGATGGCCTTGCCCGGGCGGGAGGGGGACACCCTCGGCCACCGAGAAGAGTCATGGGAGGTTCATCCCGCCGGGGAGGAATTCCTCCCAGCAGCAGCCGTCCCGCTGATGAATCGCCCTGCGGACAGGGCTGCTGCACCGCGCGCCCTCCTCTCTCACAGCTGCGCTCCAGCCCCCGGCAGATGTGCCCTACCACCCACCGCGGCCACGACGAATGACCCACCGGGAGGGATCGGGGGTACGGCTCGGGGGCAGCCCGGGGCGTCAGGGCTTGCCCGTTCACCCCAGCTCACTCCGGAGGGAGAGGCGGTGCCACGGCTACTTGGCTTCCTCGTGAAACCCCAGCAAAGTCTGCACAGTCCTCGCTCTATCTGTTGCTAGAGGGAGCGCGGTGAGCGAGCGAGGTTTTGCGGGGAGGTTGTCTCTTAGGTCCCTTAAAAAGGCACCTGAAGTTTTATTCAGACAGACCCGGTCCACAAAGCGCTGGGCTTCTGCCGCTGTCCCCGGCTTCGCGGGGCTGGGATCGTGCTCCGGACGTGGCAAGGCCGGGCATCTAGATACGACCACGAGTATCCCGTAAATACAACACCTTTCAGGCTGTACTCTGGAGCAGGCAAAAAACATCACCGCAGCTCAAGCTCCAGTTTTGCAGCAGATTTTAGCAGCATCTATGGTTTTCTGTTTAAGGGGGCTTCAGAACAAATACTTTGAAAATTTTTAAATATACGTATTTTATTATATGTTTTTATAAAAAAGTAGTGAGAAATGGAAGTGATTATTTCATCTTCCAGTTGAACCATGATGGATCAAAGCAAGAAAATATGCATCTCAAAACTGACACATCCCTAAAAATTTCATGATTGTTGCTATTTGATGTGACGCGTCACAGAATTTCATGTCAAGCTGAAAAAAATGTGACAAATTATATGTAGTATTTTCAGAAACAGAGCTTAAGTGCAGTATTGCGAAGTGCATCTGCAGGGTTTTTAAACTCTGCATGTTCCCAGACTTAAGAAAAGCAACCCCATATGCTTTAAACTTCTGCACCCCATTAATTACAGTCAGAGCTTAAAAGTAATACTGAAAATAATTGGCTGGATTAGAAAAGGCTGTGGGTGAGCTGAGAAGTTAGCATCGCACAAATATTAATAAATCACTTTTCCTGTAATTAGCAGGAAAAAAAGAGTACAATGTGGTGAGCTAGCAGTCGTTTTGCGAAAGTATGTTGGCGAGAGCCTGTCGTTCCTCTTCCTTTCCCTTTTCACACACATATCCTTCCAAGCCAAGGTGCAGCTGCCGATGCCATTTGTAAGAGAGAGAGCAGCAAGGGCAAAACAGGATTTTTAAAAGGTTGGTAGAAAATGAGGAAATAAGACAAATGACCGAGACTGTTAATAAGTTATTAATATTATTCTATTGTTACCAGAAATGGAATAGTTCAGCTTCACAGTCTTTATCCCGGCTCTTGAAAGGTGCAATCTTATAGCAATGTTAGGCAGTGCAGGAGAGTGCTAAGCACCCATCGGTCTTTGCTCAGCACTTTCCTAGATGTAGCTCACATGGAGAGAAAGAATCAGAAAGAGCTTTAAGCCTAATCAAAGGAGAAATCCAACATTTGCAGGCTCCCAAATAAAGTCAATAAATAAGAGCAATGTTTTTCAAAATGAAAATAATGTTCTCTTTTAAGAGCATCACTAAGAATGCTAGCTAATTGTTTTCTTTCGGCAAGCAAGTAAATAGCTATGTAGTTTTCTTGCTTGAGCACACACAAATAATCCAAGGTGCAAAATAATCACAGCCTTTCTGATTCAACAGATTTCCCAGAGGTAGGTTCTGATATGCTGTTTTCCTGGATGGTTTGTCCACCTTCCCTTGGCGTACGATCTTTCTGCTTTCTGGGTATATCTCTTTTACGCTCAAGAGGTCACCCCCCTGTTTTCGGCAACCTCTCCTCCTCCTTCTAGATTGCCTCTCGTCCTTTTCATGTATGTCCAAGGCTGTCCTCAACTTTTCTAAACGACCTCTGCTGCTCTGTTTTACTCTCAGGTAAGCCCCCTGAGTGACAAATTTTCCTGCAAGTGGATTTTAGCTGTTACATTGTAGGTAAAAAAGGAATGTTCTGGGTTTTTTCACTAAAAAAAAAAAAAAAAAAGAAGAAGAAAAAGAAAGAAGCAAGAGCACTTCAAAGCACTCAGGCCTTTAAAAGTTCATATACTTGTTCTAGATATGCCCTGATCTTTTCAGCTCCTAAGCCACAATATTCTGAACTTCTGCTGGCCTATATCTCTGCTCTTTTGCACACAGAAGTTCCGTTGACTTCAAAAGGAGCTGTGTATGCACAGCAGTAACATGTAAAGACTCCTCAATCCTTTAATCTTCCAAGAATTTAGTATTTATTATGACCTCAAAATAAAATACTATTTTTCTTAAAAATACTGTAAGAATATTGACCATCTCTCCAGCAAAGCACTTAGGCATGTGGTAAACTTTAGGTAAATGTATAGTCCTATTCACCTCCAACAAGACAAATTCACCTGTAAATCAGTAGCATTGCCCACATGTTTAACACTAGGCATGTGGTAAGCACTTACTGAACCAGGACCATAGGAGAAAAAATCCTTCACCAAAGATACCAGTCAGATCACAGGGAGTGTAACACCTTTTTCTTCACCCTCATCTCCCAAAAACCTAGGTTAATAATTGCCAGCATTTGTGACGTTTTATTTTGCTTCTGAATATGTTGGGTTTGTGCGTTACAGTCATCAGGGGCAGACTTTAGCGCACTCTGCGCTCTCCCCACGGCGGAGGAATGACGGGTTACGTGCACGGTGGACACCATGGGCTGGGCCTGCAGCAGGACAGCGCTGTGCCACCCCGCGGAGGGGACCTGCGGCAAAGCGACAGCCCGTCTACCCATCTATTTTTGCATGGCCAAAGGTCAAACCAGTTCACCCTGAGGTCAATGGCAAAAATCCCATCAACTTCAGCTGCATTCTTTGGGTAATAAACTTTTATTTGGAGTGGCCCCTTACTTTCACACTTGTCTTTACAGCACTCATTATACTCCGGATATTCCATAATTGCCCCAGTTATTATTCTTGCTCACTCTGCGGTTTTTGTTGGCATCACCAAACAATGAGAACCAAATAAATACTGATACACATTCATAACTGATTCAAGAAAATCTTGGGGGTGAGATTCAGGGACTGGGAAGTTTTTCTTTCCACAGAACATTTTTGCACAGCAACGAAAGAACAAAGAGAAATGATGTTGTTTATTTTGATGATTCTGAGAAGCTAAAATTCACCCCGCTCATCCCAGGAGCAAACAGCTGGCAAACAGCTGACAACATAGATATCAGTCAACTCCCACGTATCTCACAATATAATGCAATAAATATAGGTAATAATGATATGACATGACAGGATGCAACTTTGATTGGGTGTGTTAAAAAAAAAATTTACACAAAAGTATGTGGAAAAGATTCTAGAAAGTCTTGCTTTCTCTTTTTGCCTCTCTTATTTTCCTACTTTCATAACATGGTTGCATATTTGTGATTTTTCTGTAAATTATGGTTTCTATTTGAAACAGTTTTCTTTAATTTCCATATTCCCAAAAAGTCATTTTACTATTTATGTGGTCAAATCCCTCCTAATGTGATTTGATGGCACATAAATAGTAATATGATTTTTTATGTTGTCTATTGCTTATGTAGAGTTTTCAGAAACCCTATATTATAGCCTTGTATTAAACCCTGATAATTTTCATGGGTCATCACTGTAATATATGGCTGGAAGACTGCTATTGTGATGCTGTTGTCAGCCAAAAACCTTGCCTTCAAATGTGTGCCTAAACCATAGAATAACATAAATCAAAATATGTGTCTGCCTAGCCATATATCCATTCTGTGACTTTATATATTTCTATAATTACGGGTGCAGGACGGGACACAGGGGACTTTTTATAACCAATGTTGCAAACAACTAAACATAAAAAACCAACAGTCCTATAGCAGAAATGAGCATCCCTGTACATTTTTAACAAGGGCGTAAGTTTACTTTGGGTGGTAAACCTCATGCCATTGTGTATAACTTTCTATCACTGCTAACCTATTGACTCCTAAACAAAGCACTTGACTGCCCATTTACTCCTACATATACTCTCTCACACACACACACACACACAAATTCAAGAGTTTCTGCATTAGTTTATGATCACCTGCCTGGGATGGTTCAGTTAGCTGATGCCAGGTCACAGACGATGCCAAGTGAACATATTTGGATGTACATGTTGGTTTAAAAGACTCCCCCATCCACAGGGGTGCACTGATCTGGTATTTTGACTCAGAAGCGGACTCTGATTTGAAGGCAAACACTAAGCCTACCCACAGTCTTCGCTCCTATGTGCTCCAGCAGGAGATGTTGAGACATTTGGACATATGTTCTGCCTTTTACACTTCCAAATCTTCCATAGCTTGGTTTATGACCGCCAGCCAGCTCTGACCAGCTCCTGGACTATCGGGCTCTATTCATTTTATTTTAGATATTCCTGCCCATCACAATGTTCCTGTTTCATGCTTGTTCCAAAGCAGGAATGGGGAGGTGAATGTGAACCCTGCACGTGCAATGCAGTGCTGCCTGTAAGCTTCTCTCACTCATGAGTACTAACAGACCAGGTGTCTTCTCTGCTCTGTGAGCCCCATATGAGTTCTAAGGCACTTTTGAAAAAAATCACCATCCACTGCCAAAAACAGCCACCTCCTGTAAGGTAATTGCAGAATATATGGAAAAATCTAGAGGACAGTGCCCTCCATCCCAGTACCAGTTAAGTTTTTATGAAGCTCTCTGTGTCTATGGCCAAGTTCTGCAAAGCTTTATAAAGTGTGCATCCTCCTCACACCACTAATTCCATCACATCTGATCAAGCTAACTGTGGGAGTTAGGACTACAAACACAGGATCAGGACTATAGCATGTGAAATCCTCAGAGATGAAAGCGCGACATAGTTTGAAAATAGTATTTCTATTAATAATGAATGCTCTCATTTTATACAAGATTTTGTAATGTTTCTGGGTACGCAGTGTTCTTGTGTTGTTGTCCCAGATGCTCTCCTTTCTGACTGATTTGGTTCCCTTTCACAAACGAGTCCCCCCTACTTGCCCTGGGGAAGGCACTTAAGGGAAAAGCGCAGTTAAAATTGCAAAAGCAGGGAATTGACTATAATAAAGTGCAGGGAAATTCCATGTAAACGTGGCCCTTAATTTCTTAGGCCTCTGCAACTTATCAGTACCTTTCAACAGGGCTAATGTCAGGTACCGTACAACATTCCTTGTTTCAGAGAGCTGTTTCCTAAGGTCCAGATGATGTTATAAGTGGTATAACATGACTCAAAGTAGTTTTGCCAGATGTGATATCCCCTGTTGCAGCCTCAAATAGACTGAGAATGAGGAATGCATGCTCCATTAATTTCCATTGGAGTGAAGAATGCGTTACTCCTTTGCCATTCCCATACTAAGAAATCTTCACATAGTCACAGCTTTATTTTCTTTATTCTGGAAGTCATATATTCCAGCATTCTCCTGTATTTGCTTTTTGAGGATGTTCACTGACTTTTTTTCCTTTGTCACTTTTGCAACACATACGCACAGTCCTGTCTACACACATCGACACAAATTATGTCCTCAGGAGAATATCTACAATGACCTGTTACTTTGGGTATTTCATAACTGGTTTTCTCCTTCCAATGATTAAACCCACAAATTTAGTTAATGTACAGAGCAGGTTTCATGCATAAATCTACCCCCCATAATTGCTTTCAAAATGCTGGAACCACTTTCAGATGCTGTCATCCATTTCTTAGGCGGTGGCCTCCTTCTTTTGTGCATTCAGTAAATCAAAATTTACATGACTATTTCCCACTAGACGTTTGTGTAAGGCAGGTCGGTTCTCTGTGTGGTCTTTTTAAAGAGTATTTTGGCAGATTTGGAAAAAGACACAGATATAAATAAAAAGAAATGTCTAGAAAAGAGCCTAAAGAATAGTAACTGCTGAACAGTCTCAGACATGTTAACAGAGGAAGAAGCTCATGACATGTCTCTCTCACATTGTTATAATGGTCATTACAAATCGTTCATCTCGCACCATCATTCTGAAGTGTTACTTTATTATTAAAAGTGTCAGTAACTTGGTCTTTTCTGAATTAACTCCTCTTCACCTCTAAATGACAAGAAAAAGGGATATGTATCTTTTTAGCCAGTCAGCAGAACTGTGCTAATTCACACTTTGCTAATCCCCACGCTCCGCTATTCACACACAGAAAATGGTGGTCTTTTGCTGTAAAGCTTAAACGGCACTGACGGTATAGTAATAGATCCCTTGTTACTACAATTCCACTGCAATTATAAATATCTATTACAAAACGTTTGTGAGTGTACTGCAGATGTACGTCTAAGTAAAAGCAAATTGCTTGTGCTAAAAAAAAAAAAAGGAGTAAGTACAATCTGCTTTCTGTTGCCACCATTTCTAAAAGTTCCTTCACTTACCACTTTGGAAATTCAGTAACTTCCCCTGGACGCCCTAATCCTTGCTACAAATGAGGGATGTTTCTACCACATTTATGCCAGACATTGTGAGAGATGTTACTCATTTTCAGTACTCAGTGGCTGCGTCTCCTTGTTTAAGCGAGTTTGAAATTTGTCTAGGGTTTCTCACAAGAAGAATATAAAGTGCACCTAGAGAGGTTAACTCTCAGTTCATCTCAGGTGCTTGTTTCCATCGTAAAAAAGTATTAGCAGAAAGCTAGAAATGCAGCCCAGATCCTCAGCTGATGTAAGCTGATATACTTCCACTGATTTCATAAACTATACTGGGTTATTTCAGAGGAGGAACTGTCACAATTCATCACTGCTTTGAAAATTGTATGGGGTGATAATCACAGAGAATATTGCTACATGCCTGACATATTGCACCAATATTGCTCAACCGTGTATTTTTTTCCTTGTGTAACAAGTTGCTTTGCAATGTATGAACAATACTAAAATTAGGATGAAGTTAGTGATTTTCTGATTGCTAAACTAATCTCACAGTCTGAAAGCCTGAGAGTGGGAGAAACAGGTAAAAAGCTCTCAGATTCACAAAAAGAGACAAACATGCCCTTAAAAGATAATTAAACCTTTTAAAAGCACAGATATGAAACTGAGCTCAAGTTCACGGAGATTGCCTAGTGGCTTACAAAACCACTGGAGAGTTACCAGCATAACAAAGGTTGGAAATGTCACCTACCGAAAGCACTGTGGGGAACAAGGTAGTGAAAGAAGGCCATCCTTCCCACCGTGAGCCACCCGTGCCCTGGGACCTGACAGCCAAGCCTGCTCCTCAAATGCCTTTCTCACCAGCGTGATCAGGCAGCACCCTGAGGCTTCCCAGCATTTCAGGTGTTTTGAAAGCACTGAGTAGTCTGGCTGCCCAGCCCAAACATATGACAGGTTGTAATGAGATTCCTTGCTGGATTTCTCAACCAGACTAAGGTAAAAAGGAGTGTGTAAGTCCAACTAATGGAGATTGTCATTTGCAAATCCTCAGTGCCCTCTCTACTGCAGTTGTAGCTATCCTCTTTGCTGCCCTTGCTTGCCTTCTCTTTTGGCTCCTACTCCAATCCTTTCCCAGGCAGTGACATCATGACGTGTTTAGTAATGAAAACACAAGCTTCTGTTGTCCATATCTTCCTCTACCTTCAGTGGCATCAGAGTCACCATTTCTTCTCAGCTTTCCTGTTCTGTCCATGACTGTGGCTAGTGCCTTCCTTCCTGGACCACCCCATGACCATTTTTCTCATTATCCCAAATCTGGTTGCTCTCCTTTACTTCCTTGGACACCATTGCTGTCGATTCCTCACCCAGCACCACTTTTGCCAATGTCATAGCACTCACTGACACCTCCTTTGAAAGTTCATCACACAGCAGAAAATTTGCCTGCATGATAGCAAGAAAGGAGTTAATCACAGTACAGCTGTGGTAACCCACGTCAGCCTTGGGTAGCTGAACATGAGTGACAGCAGCAGTGAAGCTGCAGTGCAAAGCTCCAGTTAGTTTTTCTGTGAAAAACACATTAGACACTTTGCTGCTACACTTAGTTTGACAACAGACATATATGTCTTACCTAGAAGGTGGTAACGTGTGTGTATTAACTCACAGAGAGCTTCCACCCTCAAGTTTCTGACCAGGTGTATGCAAAGGGAAAGGATAGCCATCCAGGGGAGGGGGAGATGTTCTCTGCTCCATCACAGGTTTGACTGTAAATGCATGGCAGTCATGTAGCCCCTCAGATTCTCGTTTATAAGATGCCGCAAGGCTGGGCATGTGGCAGGACACCATTGCAGCGGTGTGCACAGACAGCACGATAGCCCTGAACAGTTGAGTTAACACAGCATGGTTGCAAAAATACTACTCCACTTGAAAACTGGATTTTTTTTTTCATGTGAGAAGTGGCTCCAATCAGATCAACCCTACGTGATGCTACTCAGCTCAGGCAGATGTTGGTAATTTTGCTCTTGCATCTGTTTGTTAGATGCCACTGTATCTATGCCGCACAGCACAAAACTGAAGGCTGTGAGGCACTCGCAGGTTCTGGTTATGGACACCAATAAAGAGCAGGGATTGTTACTCCCCTTCCACCATCTCAACTCCTAAGTCCCTTTTTTACTACATACCATTTGACTTCTCAGTTTTATGAACTGCACTGAGCTGAATGAATAGTTCAAAACAGATGGACTAATTTACCTCTTTTTGCTCACAGTCTATCTACGGATGGGCTGTGGTTTCCTCCCCTTTACCAATTATCCGAGTTTATCTGACAGAGCGTTTTTCATAAAACAGTTAATCGGGAATATTCAAAAATATAAGCCATATTACTTAGCTAATACTGGCCACATGAGAAACATGTTCTTTTCCTCTCTCAGCTGATTGGATGTACTCAGACACATCTCCACAGCAAATACTTATACCTACACCATTAACATTCTACTTCAGCCTATTAGAGTTTTGGTGCTCTACTCTATTTGTAGCTCTAATAATATAAAAAAGCTCTTTCCAAAAATTATTCCAAAACATATATCTCTATAATAAATAACACGGATAGATTACCATCAATCTGGGCACTCAAAAATTATTGCAAAGCATGAGAGTTTCCACCTTCCCTTCAAATGATTTCTAATGTGGTAGTATAATCCTTCCTTCTCCATTTATTATCCTATTTATAATCTTCTACTAACCTTTATGTTACCATTTGTTCCTAGTGCTTACTCAAATAGGGAACCTGAACTTAAATCCTTCCCCGGGGTCTGGCAAAGATTTAGGTGGCACTGACTGCCGCTTTGCCCTTCCTCACACGGCAGACCAAAAAGTATGTGAATTTATTCTTCCCCACAAAGATTCCTTCCCATTCAAAGATATTCAAAGTGCCACAGGCACATAAAAGGTATTCCTTTGGCTGTATGGGCCCATAAACACTTCACTGAGAGCAGAACCTTGTTTTCTCAATGGGCCTATGTGGATGAAATTGAATACTATGGAGGGAAGTAAAATCAGGTTATAAAAATGTACCCACCCATCACTTCATGTAGTGTACATGCCACAGCCCGATCCCATCTTGTGCTGCTCTGCATCCAGAGTAGCTCCATTAAGGACATCACATTTTGGACTAGCCCCATGTCACTAGGATCCAGAGTTTGATTGCATGCAGCCACATCATTTAGCTTCTAAGCAGAGGTAACCTCAAAGTGGACTTTCCAATCCCAGCTACACAAGCCCTGCTTACCTTACACATGCTCTCTTAGAGATGCAAACCCTGATGTAATTAGGCACACGCTTTCCTCAGCCAAGGTGATTCACAAGTACTGACGCACACATCTTTTGTGGTCTCACAGCACCCCCCCCCTTCATTTTTGCTCCATGCTTTTGGATAGCAGTCTGTGAACTACCGCAGCAGTGAGCACAGCACTGCTCCCACATATGACGATATGATATGAGATACAAGGTGCGATGATGCTAGTGTCTGCTATCAGTATACGGCATTTACAACTGGCGCAATGAAGACATGGAAAAATCATGCTTGGGAGGAAAGCTTTTTCCTCTCTGGGCTTTGCGGGTTTGGTGCATTTTCTGAGAACTTGCTCCAACCAACACGGAGAGCTTCAGTTAACGTTTCCACTGTGACCAGACCTGAGGCCATGCTCGTGGCACCACTGCTACCAACCCGCTGCGCTGTGTCACAACCAGGCACGTGTTCAGCCCAGGACTTGTGGAGGGGTGGGAGCGGGGAAGAAGCTTTCTCCTCCACTCTTTGCACCAGGCTGCAAGCCCTGCTTCCCCCACACCACACTGCACATCGTCCGCATCTTTCCGCCACTCACCTCTTGCTACCCAGCCCCCATCCCAAGGCAGCCTGCTGCTGAGGAGAGCTGCTAAGTGGGTAAAACACCCAAGTACCCCACACCCCTGCAAACAGCAGCAGTGAATCCAGGCTCAGTCGTGCCCCTGGCAGACGCCCGCTGTCAGGAGTGTGCGTTTTGTTACCAGCGCAGATGTAGCAGGCCCGAAGAACCACCTTCGCCCAGCAAAAGCAATGAGAGACAAGCTTTGCTCCTAGCAGGTAGCAAACTCCACAGCCCAGCACACCTCCAGCACTGATAGTCAGTGCTGAAAGCAAAGCCCTGCTCCATCAGTTTCCCGGGGCGAGGGGAGGGAGAGGTTCCGCTCAGGGGAAGGGAAGAAAGGGACTGAGGAGTACGTGCACCCACATCTGAAACTCTGACAAAGAGCCGTGTGATTTATCATCATACTCCCACTTGTAACTCTAACCCAACAGTGTGTCATCTTTACTTTTCATGTTATTTATTTACAAGTGCATTTTCAGTATCAACCCTTTCATTCATTAATCCTAATGTGGCCTTTTTCAATGTCTACTTACCATTTTAAATACTTACTATAATTTACAGGGCTTTCTTGAACACATCCAAGGTATATTATATGGGGCTAGCTTAATGGAAAGTCTTGTACACAAAAGCAGGAAAAAAGCACATTTAATTTATGATGGCTTTGAATTTTGCTCATAATTTACTTCTGGAGAACTATTCATATAAAGCCACACCAATGAGAATTTTCAGTGGCAACGTAGGAAGAAAAAACCAATAAATGCTGATCTTATTATTCATTTTTATTTTGAAAGCTTTCCCATGTTGCATTCTGGGATTATGTAAACTACTTATAACTTAGCAATGTAATTTTGGCGTCTCGATATGAAAGAAATGCATTGTAAGGGCATGCGGGCCATAGCAAGACTTTGTTTCAGGTGTGGTCCTAAGAGCAACATCTAAAGCTTTTTAATATTAAGAATTGTGAGATTTCAGCCGTAAGCTTTAAGTTGTATATATCCTTCACCAACCCCGATGACAACAGGAGCTGAAGAAGCTCAGCACAAATACTCATGCCTGAAGTTTACAGCAGTCCTAAGCAAAGAAAAGGCTCTTTGAGCTCACTCCTTCCTTCTGCTAATTCACTAGCAAAGTGGGGGAATCACCAGTTTCTGTTCCACAATATCAATACCAGCACAACCCCATGAAACACTGAAAACAGACGGGGCTGATGATGTAATGGACAAAATAAGAAACATTGCATGGGCTTGATTTTGTTTCTTATTAAGATTTTTTTGAAAACCGTCCCATTTTGGGCAGAAGTCCCACTCTAACTGCAGAGAAGCGGGATCCTGAGAAGCCTTTCCTACCCAAGTGTTGCAATGGAACGGACTTTAGAGGGGGAAAAAAAGGTTGCAAAAACACAGGCACAGAGCTGGGCAGCAGCACAGGCGATGCTGCAGGAATGGCTCGGGGGCTCACACAGGGAGCAGCCTTCGCCCCAGCGCCTCTCCCCACAGCTCAGCCCCCAGCCCCAGCTGGGGCTGGCAGAGAGCTGGTGTGCTTCAGCCTGCGGGAAACGTGGACGGGGATAAAACACCCAGCCGTAACTCTCTGCCGCTTCGCAGGGGAAGGGTGCCCGTCGCAGGCAGAGGATGCAGCCAGTTTGCTGTCAGCGGAAAAAGTGGCTCACCTGCCTGCATCTGCCTGTCATGCAGCAGGCGAGGGCTCCCCTCCCCCTCCCACACTTTGTTTGATCCCCACCATCTTCTGCTCCGTCCCCAAGGTCTCTCTGACACCCTCTCCATCTACCCTTTCCCCAGCTCCCGTCAGGATATTCATGAGGTGAGAGGACGGCCTGGGGAGAGACCAGAAGAAGCCAGGTACACTCCACTGTGAGCGTTTCTTGGGCTTCTGCCACTGTGCTTCTGATCCTGAAGCCTGACAGGCAGAGAAATCTGGCCGGCACAATCCCATCCTCTAATATTTTCCATGGAGAGGTGGAGCTACGGCTGGTGGAACGTTTTCATAAGTCATCAAAAGAAAGCAAAGCCCTTTCTATCCCTCTGTCTCTGGCTGCACAAAGACCACCTGTTTCTCACATGCATAGACCTTAGCAACATTTCACCTTTGAGAAAGACAATTTCTGGTCACTGATTGCAGGGGACACAGGGAATTACTTTTGGAAAGGCACATTCTAGGGCCCAGCCACCACACAGCTCCTCCGGGGATATTTGGTCCTGCAGGTCTTCCTCAGCACCATTGTAAACCCGCTCTACTAGCAAAGGGACCCTAGAAAACCTACCTGCCATGGATCACTTTTATGGTAGTACCTTGAATTCAAATCATAAATGTTTGGAAATATGGATATCCTTAGCAGAGAAGAAACAGTAAAATAAGTACCCTCTTCCAATTTTATCAGAAGATTGCTCTCCTCACTGAGAAAAGATCTGGCCTAAGCAGTATGTGTGATATCAGGGCTAAACAAGTTTAATTCAATTTTATACTTTCCCGTGAGTCTTAGGATTTTCCCTTTCACTGAATGTTACGACACAGGGCCACCGCAGTTTGTAAGGGGTTTTAAAGACTGAATGTGAAAGATCCTGCAAAGCAAAAATTACTACTGTTTATTGTTAATCTAAATAATAGCATGAATGCTCAGAATATCTTGCCTTAATCTTCTTTTTTTTAATGACCACCCATTTGCAGTCGTAGTTTTGTGCCTGTAATTAGTTGTGCCTGCTACAGAAACTGTGGGTTGCACTTAATTGTGACTTTGGCTGATAGCATTCTGACATCTGGCTCCTTGGTTATTCTTGCAGATATGAAGGCTTTTTTAAATCCTTGCTCATTTCTCATAAAGTTAGGCCAAACAATTTCAGGAACTCAGAAAGGATGCATTAAAGAGTTTGGAAGATAAACATCCCTCTGGTATTGTCACTTCACTGAGAAGAATCTCTGGAGACTGATTTGTGGCTTTGCTACAGGCTGTAGGCAACATATAGCATACACTGTGTTGCTTCAGAAGGAGACCAGGAATTGCTGGGACCTACACAACAATCAAGGATGCAACGTCCACATGTAGAGGCCTAGCCAGCTTACATCTAACTACAGTGAGCACACAGCAAGGTACAGAATAAGAACTTGTGCTTCACCTTCCAGGAAGGCTTTATTGGGAACTGGCTGAATGGCAGAATTCAGAGGGTTGTCATCAGCGGCACTGAGTCTAGTTGGAGGCCGGTAACTAGCGGTGTCCCCCAGGGGTCAGTACTGGGCCCAGCCTTGTTGAACTTCTTCATCAATGACCTGGATGAAGAGTTAGAATGTACCCTCAGCAAGTTTGCTGATGACACCAAACTGGGAGGTGTGGTAGACA
>Ga0181612_173333_pt1 | contig 17198 bp, 12 predicted proteins | sample HoacroProtozoa21_FD_119630 | JGI IMG/M metagenome (GOLD analysis project Ga0181612, IMG submission 119630) | Hoatzin crop microbial communities from Cojedes, Venezuel. Combined Assembly of Gp0051906, Gp0051904, Gp0051908
ACAGATGTTTCCTCCAGCTATACAGAATCCTTACTTTTTATTCTAGGATAGAACTGAGACTCACAACACACCTCTCTTTAAATCTAGCCATGATTATCAGCACTGTGTGTAGGCAGTATTTAAAGAGTTTATTCTCACTTACTGAAGCACTCCAATGGTTATTTGCATTGCAGTAGTTTCTTTGCCTCTTTCATCGAGTCACATGGTATTCTTATGTACAATTGTTAGAACCAAAGTCTCTGTATTTATGTATTGTATGCTTACGTACAAGAGACATCCCACAGCAAGTAAGTGGCTGGACTGGGCCTCATGCAATTAAAGCTGATTAGTGGTCTGTGCACCAGATCCCACTTCCAGATGATTTCCCATTGGAAAGAAATACATTTAAGACTAATCCAGTCTTTCGCTGCCCGTTTAGTACTCAGACAAGTCATTATCAAGGGCTGAAACACTGCAATGCTAAACATGGGGGCATGGAAGTAAGAGGCCACATTTACCAGAAAGCATCCCAAAATGATGACCAGAAAGCAGGAGAGCCGCCTCAGAGGGCATCCCCCAGCAGTTCAGGACAGCCAAGTAAGTGTTCATTCACTTTGCTGGTCTCCTGCAATCCCCACCGGCTGCTGGGGAGCAGCGGGCAGCTGGGGCTGGTGCCAGGGAGCAGCAGACAGCCCTGACAGGGGGGCAGGAGAGGTGGCCAGAGGGAAAAACCCTGCAGGACCCGAGTCGCACTTCTTGCTGCTTCTCCAGCAAGCAGCAGGGGTGACTCTTAATGGGGCTCCTGTGGGTCCGTGTGCCTCCACAGGGGCTGCCACCACCTCCTCCTCCTCCTCTGTAGCCCACAGGATCATGACCCTGCACCTCTGCAGTTCAGGGTGCTGGCAGCACTTCAATGGTAGCAAGATGGATACTCTTGGCTGCTCAGACATTTTCTGCAATAGCCACTCATTCATGAACAGTACACAAAACTCAATAAGTATGAATTTCACATCTCTGGAAGATTTACCTTCTATTAATACAAGCTACACCCCAAACTCACATATTCCAGTAGTCATTTGGAAGAACTCTTTGTACAAACAGCTGTTTTTCAAGAATGAGAGAAAAGATATGGTCTTAAAATACACTGTCTTAAGCTCAGTCTGGTACTTATGAGGTGTTTTAGCAGTAAGAGGTTTGGCTAGTTATAAGACCTCAGGTTGAGGTTATCTGGCATCTCTAAAGAAATCATAGACTAGCTTGGTTTGGAAGGGACCTTTAAAGGTCATCTAGTCCAACCCCTCTACCACGAGCAGAGATACTCTTCTAACTGATCTTACAATAGATCTCATTCTTACATGAAACAAAATGCAAAACACTGGCCAGTAAGCATTAATGAAATTGGTGCTGCTGAATGCGAGCTGACATGAGGATATGTCCTATTTGTCTTCCAGGTAATACCCCAAAATGCACTGACAGTTATTGTCTTGCCCTTTTCTTTGTTGTTCATGGGGTTAACCTCACTGTGGAACAGCAGTTTGTCCTCCACTGAGCAGATGAATAAAATTATCATCCACACCAACACACCATTGCCTCCAGAATGATAAATTGAAGGATTAAACCCAGAAAGCAGTTGTTCCTCTTAGTCGAAGACATAGCAGAAACACCAAAACAGCAGTTATCAGGCAATAGCTGGCTTCCTGAAACATGACAGATCTGAAGTCTTTTACACCAGCTCCTCGCTGATCAGAAGAATAATAAGTGGAAGATGCAAGGGTTGCCTCATTGCTACTGTTAATAAACATAATATTAAATATATCTCTCTCTTTGGAGACTCATTCTTATTTCATCCTTGAAACCCAAACAGCTCTATTTACTACACAGAAATTAGGTATTCAAGAAATGTGAAGTGCCAGGAAATGAATCCAGAGTTTATTTTAATAGATTCATTGTTACCTGCAGACACAGACTAAGCAAACATTTCCTTCAGCAATAAAGTCAATAGCAGCCCTTCCTGCTGCTGTAATGACTGCCTTTCTTGACATCTCGGCTGACAGTTGTCTGCTCCATATTAGTTTGTTGAACCAACACCCACACAATAACAGAGAAAACTGAGACAGTTTTAATTTTAACCTCCACACTCTAAACAGATGAGCAGTTTCCTCACATATTCATGATATAATTAAGAAGTTATATCAAACAAAATGTGATTATTGGACAGGGAGCCGAATTACTCAGCACTTCAGAGATCCCTAAGGCAGAAGCTCGCAAGAGCTGCAGACCCGTCCCCGTTTAGGTGCACAGCTCCCTGCCGCAGCCCACGAGGCTGTCTGTGACAGGGCACAGCACTGAAGCTCTGAGGAGGTTGTCAGGGTTTTGCCACATGGTAAATATTTAACTACAAAACATGGGCTGTGAGTGTATTAAGGATATCTGGGGGCAACACGAGGCACTTGAATTAAGGAAGAAGGGACAGGAAGACGTGTCGCAGCATACGTCTTCCTACTCTGTTTTTTGAGATACTACAGATTTGTCCCAGAGTTATCCCTCCTTCTGACTTTATTTGCTCTTTTTATCACTAGCATTGTTTACATCAGAAATGCAAAAGTGTGAAAAAGAGGTTACAGAAAATGGTACTGACAGCAAAAAACCCTTTAGTTTCCTTATTTCTTGAACTTTTTCTTCCCCATGCATGCTGGAAAGGGAGCAGACTTCATATTACTTTCTGGGTCTTACAGGCTGAGGATCATTCTGGCAAGCAATTCACCACCCAGCTGTAGGGATTTTCCTGTCCATTTGAATTACTGGGCTGCTGTGATGGGGAATCATTTATTCTCCTCCTTCCCCCCATTCTTCTTATGCGATTTTCACACACTCCTACATAGAGGTGCATGCTTGCTCACATGCACATATACAAATACATGCTCACACACAAAGCAGGTCTTGTTTCTGTGGCGCTAAAGCAAAAAAATTCTGTTACATGTCAGAAAAGAAAACCCTGCAAGCAATTATAGGTCTGAAGCTAAATGAATGACTTGCTATATTAGTGTGTCAATAAGAAGTCTTAATGGACACCACAGCCACAGTGTATATGGCTGAGGAACTCCAGAAACAAAAGTGCAGATTGGCAGGATACCCCTAATGTCACTGCTCCAGCAAAGGGTCAGATGGAAAAATAAAATTCTTGCTTTCTTGAAACAGGAACTGGGAACTTAAGAACTTTATCAGTCTGGAGATCTTTTAGTCACAACAGTGCCAGAGAACCACCACAATTTAGAGACACACATCCCCCCACTTCAGCTGATTTCATTGCTGCCCCCACAGCAGAGCTCAATGGACGTTACCCAGAGCTACAGGGCATGCTAAGAACGATTCCTGAAGTTGCCATAATTCCTTGTGGCTTAAAGCTTCTTTTCTTATCACAGACTTAAAGAAAAACTTTTCTCTGCATTAAAACAGCCAAGAGAGATGTACATTGCTTTTCTTGAAGTTTAAAGAGCTGCAGATCTCTTATCAAGGTGTATGTCCCCAATGGCATGCAGGGAGAAACCAGGGGAACACTCCCCTCTGCTAACTGTGGCATTCCAGGTATAATGCAATAACAAAGCCACAAACATCCAGTGTCTTTTGGGTACCCACAGCCTAACCTACCTGCTACTTCAAAAGATGCATGGCTCTACCAGTCCTAGGTCATCTCTGCCAGCCCCATGTTGTCCTTCCAAGGAACATGAAGAAGCTAAAACAACCTGAGGACTGATATTTAAGCAATTGAATCCCACCCCAGCTGTTCAGACTACATATTTTATCTAAGATCCACCTGCAGGCAATGAAGAGAACAAGGTGTCTTCAGCAAGTGATTCATCTAACTTAACAGTGATCTAACATCTACCCTGTAATGGGTAGCTCTCTCTTCTGGAGCTCAAAGTCTCAACTAGCCTAAATGAGGCATATTTTAAGAGAGGTGTGCCAATATTTTAACATTTCTCTATCTTAAAAGTAGTAGCAAGAAAAAAAGAAAAGAAAGGCCTAAGCAAAAAAAGCCCAGGCCCTCAAAAAGCAAGGCATAATCCCTTTTCAGATAATCTTCCTTTTTATAGGCAGTATTGTCCTCTTTCTAGCGAAGTATTTAAGTCAGAACAATGACAGCGTGGGCTGTCAGGTATCTGATACACATAATCATGTCTGTGGTCTGGTTTCCCTTCTCATCAATATAGTTTAGGCAACACGATAGATATAGCTTTTATTCATTTTCTTGTTTACTTTAACGGCACCAGGGTGACATGCTGCCTGCATGAAGACCATTTCATTGGCCTTTGGAAAAAACAAGGTGGCAAATTGACAGCGGCCTGAACAAAAGGCAGGAACAGATTATTCTGCTACCAAATATCAAATTATATTTTTGTTATCATACATCCCTGGGTATATAACCCCAAAATTTTGTGGAGATTTTCAAACAAAGAAAAGAAACAAAAATCCCTGTTTGCTCCAGTGCATATATGTACTAGAGAAAGAACCTGCTACAGACTCAAAATCTATGGCAATTTTTGAAATCAAAACCAACGTGCATAACTTGGAGGCGTACTAATAAATCAAACCTATCCATGAGTGTCCTCTGGCTCTGGGGCCAGGAGCCACCAAGTCCCTTGAGCCCACCAAGCACCCTGAGTCCCAGCTCCCCCGCGGAGCCTGACTGCGGCCAGCCTATCGATGGGCTCCCTGGGCCACATTAACTCCCACATCCCCGCCACAGTCTTACCCACGAACTGTTCACTGGGGTCATCGTAAAGCTTCCCACATCGAAGGGAAGGCTGTGGAGGTGAACAGGACTCAAACTCGTGGCATTGAGCCCCCCGGTGCTGGCAGGGCTGCTCCCCACAAGAGCCAGGCATCCGCAGCAGGAGGAAGGGAGATGTTGCAGGAGCATCTGAAAATAGCACAGTGGGATTCCCTGAGGAAGATGAGGATCCAGTTGTGCAAATGGCAGAGAGCTGTACGCTGGGGAAACAGGAGGGTCTTCACACCCTGAGACTCAGCTGGGTGCTACCCAAAATCTGCATCAGTATTCAGACATTCCGTGTTGTCTACAGCTGAAGGTGAGCTAGCAAAACAGACCACAGATAATTCCTGTGCTCAGAGATGACAAATGAGATAAAGTAAATGAAGTTTTGAATGAAATCTGTGACTGGGTTGAAGAAAAACCCATGTTTCTCTTCAATATTTTCTAGAAGTGTTAGTATCTCAAGAACACCTTGAGTTGTTTGAAGACTTTTCATGGGTCTTTCTATAGCTGCTTCTCCTATTTAACATTAATAATTCCACGGATGTTCAACTCGACCCACGTGAGCATGAGATTGCTAACCAAAACCTCCAAAACATTTTCATATGTGAGCCACACTGACTGATCTTTTCCTCATTGAGACTGGGATTTGGGGTGAAATGATGACTAACAAAGTGCTGTGTTTAGCACAGATGATGTTTTATTTAACTAGAAAATGGCTAAGAAAGAGTCAGTATTATTTTACAATACTTTATCCCAGAATTCACAGAAACTATGTCTTCTTTACTTCCAAAGCAGCAATCAATTCTGCAGTGTCCCATGAAGAGGATGCCGTCTTCTGCTATAAATGTGAAATCTTCTTCAGAAAAGAGACCCAGTTATTTATTTTAGAGAGACAATACAGAGCAAATGCTCACCAGAAGAGCTCTTTGTTCCTTGGGCTGCTCATTTAAAACAAGGCTTACAGCATAAAGCAAGAATATAAAAACACCTGTGTTTGGAGTACGACTTCAGGGAGGACGGAGAACAGCAGGATCATTTCTAACCGTGTTCCCTCTTTGTGCCTTTGAAAATGTAGTAAAGATACCCTGTATCCTCTCTCTTTCTCCAGCAGCTGAGGGAACCATTTTGGGTGATAGCATCTCAGATTTTCAACATCCCTTATTAAGCAAGTTGAGACACGGAGAGATATTTACAACGATACCGCTATTTCAGGTTCCAAATGATTCGTTTCTCGCATAATTATTTATGGCTAAAAAAAAAATCAGATGCTGAAATTAAATCATTTTGTATATAGCATTGTGAATATAAATGCACTTCTATCACTAGCTGACACAATGGATTTTCTCTCTGAGAATAATTTGGGTATTAGACTTATGTGTGCTTTCTCGCCATCATGCTTATAATAAGCTAAGCTACTTAAAATGATTAGCTTTCAAAATGGAATTTACTGAATTGGAGAAGGTGGCAGAAAATGAGGAAATGAAGTTTTCCTTACTGCTGAGGAATATTTACAAATACTGTGTGTCATTTCGGCTACGGGAATTTTGAGTTTTGTTTTGTTTTAATTTGTAGCACAGAACAGAAGTCACACAAATGCTGTTGTCTCTTCAGATGACAGTTTAAGTGATAGGGTATAAGAAGTTCAAATTTAGATTTGGTTTATGAAAAAACAGTTTCAGGCAGTATGTCAGCTCTACTAGAGTCATCGTACAGAGACTGAAGACTGTCAGAGTCCAGGTTGCTGAGCTCTTCTAACGAGGTCCATGTTCCCTGGACCCACAGAGATAAATCTGAGGCCTGGCTTTTGTCTCTGTTTAGTATGAGCTACGATCTTGTTGTCTGCCTTTCTCTCTGTAGAGAGGTCAAGAACCTTATAGACATTAAATACTTGCAAAAGTAGCTTAACTGTAAGCAATGCCTTGTTCAGCTGTGGTTTATAGTGGCTTAACTTTCATGCAGCACATAGTAAACATACAACGAGCCATTAAATGATGTTCATGTTAGTGAGGATCTAGAAGAGGAGGAAGAAGTTGTCTTCTTCCCCAGCATTACCTGCAAGGTGGCCTTTAGCATGGAAAGGATGGGGCAGATCTGTACTGGGAAGGCTTTTTGCTGTACGGACGTCAGCTGAGCTGTGCGTGGTGGTGCAGGTCTGACTCTGGTTCCTGCAGTCAGGAATGAGGAAGCACGATTTTTTTCTTTTGAAGAAAACCAGTTCTGAGAAAAGCCATAAAACTAGCAGGAACGTAAACTTGTTGAATCCCAGGGAAGAAAGTGTTATGCAAACATAAGTAATGTTTTACTTAGAATTAAGCTTCTGGAGTTATTTATGCCCTGATTAAGCTGTGTGAAGAATTAGGCCAATTAAATGGAATAGACTGTAAGAGAGAATTTTCCTGTCGCAGTACTTCATCTGGGGGCTGCTTGTGGCAGGAGCATTTCGAGTAGCTGCAAACTTTTAAAAAATTTGTGTTTATTTATTCATTCTTTCAGTCTCAACACTCTTCAGTTGTAGGCAAACAGGATGTCAGGGATGCATGGATATGTAATAATCAAAAGCTTCTAAGAAAGCACTGAGTTTATCTCTTCTTCTGGGAAAGGCAGACAGCAACCCTTTATTTTTACCAAGACAGATATAATTATTGCAGTTCTGTTTGTACAGTTTTATTGGAGTTTCTTCTGAAAATCATAATAGGAGGGAGAAGAAAAGATGGCCTGTCACCAAAAGCTAGGAGAACCTGAAAAAACCCTCTTACTTACCACTGCATGAAAGGAATACACTGTTCAAGAGACCTCCACAAGCTGACCTCCCACTGCTTTGAGCCTAATTTGGTCAGAGAGAAAGAGAAAAATAGTGGCCCCTGAAAACTCAACATCACACTGCAAAAATCTGGTCTAAACTTAACACGGACCTTCAGCTGCCATTACCACAGTCAGATGTTTTAGAAGCGTTGATTTTCTCGTACTGATGATAAAATGGTATGAGAGTATTTGTCCAGTGAGTGCTTAGTGGCTTTTTTTCCAAAGTTAAGTACATTATCTCCTCTGTTTCAGAACGTTCTTCTTTCAGAGAAGCCGTATGACATTAGACTGCTGTGAGTACGACTGCCTGCCAAATCACCTTTGTCTCTTCAATATTTAATTACAAATCCAAGGAATGACACAAATGTAGGAAACTGTAGTCTGAAAAGCTGTGCTTACGGCAACCCATTTTTCTCAGCAAGGAGAACAACAAAGTCAGAGCAAGGTTTTTGGCCAAGCTGAACAGTGAAAAAATTTCTGCATGAGTATTCATTCATGCTTTCTAAGACTTCAGCTGGTCACACCGATTACGCCTGCCTTCCACAAATTTCAGATTTCTAGTCAAGAACTTTCACCTTGGAAATGAGGTCCCATAGGAATTATGCCGACCCACACAGCCCAGTGACCCGTGTGGCACGGCTGTGGGTCTGACTCCATCTCCGTAGCGTTATCTTGCTCTGATCTCTCCTCTCCACCAAACCGCTGAGATCTGCTCCTGGAGCAACCTCACACTCCTTACCACTTTGGCCGTGCTCTTGGCATGAGTGTGGTGCATAACTCACTGTGCTGATCCAGCGGATCTGTGCGAGTTCAGGCATGTCCTGGTCTTCCCTACAAGAATCCATGTGCAGTGTGGTATAACTCCAAGAATTACTCTGAAACATAGGGTCGGCGCATTTTTATACACAAAAATCTTTAAGAACAAGCCATCCACATGGATAACTCTTACATTTAGAAGCTCATCATCAGGTGACACACCAGTCTGGTCTCTTAACTGATCACCTTCCTTGATGGAAGATGAACTTTTAGCGTCTGTCAGATCCCTCATATTCTTCCCTGCTTCTGTTCTGTGGACCATCAAGGAATGAGTTCCTGCGGGTTCAAAGAAAGACTGAACCTGAATCTAGGGACCTTTTTTTCCCCTTTCTGCCTGTTTCCTCAGACTCTTTGGGTGATTTAAGCCAACACAGTCATGTGGCAAAAAATTTTACAGTGCTAACACACAGTTACAGAGCCACCCCCAGCTCATTAGGCATGTCCCACAAAATACAGTTTTATTATTATTTGCCCTGTCATCATTTATGCAGAATGCTTTGTTTCTGAAGGAATATTAGGGACAATAAGAAAATTAAAGCAATGACATAGAACTGAAGAGACGAGGAAACTATTTGTCCCAGTAGGACTCTTAAGGTCAAGCAAAACAAGGATCTCTCTGGCTACCCTCCAAGTGATTCTCCCAAAAGGCCCACCGAGCTGTACCATCTTTTGTTAAATCACCTATGTTTGTCCTTTTCATAGTCCTGAACAGTAATATATTCCTGGACTGGCTGAATTATTAAGTCCCTGGTGTTGCCACTACGATGATTAGGCAGAACGTACTGCAGATGTAGAAGGACTACCGCTTGTGTGTGCAGTTATGTGTGTCAGAAGCGTTGAGGAGGAGAGAAGGTAATTTTGAGGAGGCACATAGTCATATTGATCCCAAGTGAAGCAGGGGACAACTCACCACGACAGGGACTTACCTGGCCCAGGGAACTGCCCCATGAATCAGTCTTGCTGGTGATGGCTTTCCTTAGGCTACAAGCTCGACTCAGTTTTTCACTGGGACGAGTTTCAGTTATTTCTTCCAACAATGATACACAAGTCTTTCTTTTTACTCTCTACATGGGCAGCCTAGGCAAGCCTTTTCAGACCCAGGTCCTCCTGGCCTTTGGGTGAGAAATATCTGTCCTAGATGGAGTGCCTTGAGACAGGATGGGCCTTCGAGGGGCCTTACAGGGAGCTTGCAGAGCGACATTCAGTTTTCACTGGGGAATGTTATTTCCTCTGCAAAAATCCTCCATCACCCATAAGCCAGGGCTGGGGAATTCACGAGTATTTTTCTGTCAAAAGCAGTTTTTAAAATCTGTCAGAATCATTCTGTCTTCATCTGTACTCACAGACAGATTTCTACACAGGACTATCCACCACTGTGGCTGAAGACACAGGTCTTCTCTGCTTTGCAAAGACCTCTGCACGGTCTGCCTTTCATGAACAGACACCCAGACACACGCAAAGCTCCACAGCCTCGTTTCCCTTCTCGTTACAGGTAGTACAGATGATGTGAGCAGCAGTCTCCTCAAAGCTTTTTGGCTAGCAGACAGGGGGACACCACTCCATTAATCTGTTTGAGTTCTTTAACGGCCTCACCAGAACCACACCTGAACCACTTGCTGACTTTAAGTGGTTCTGTGTTACAGCATCCCTGTGCTACAGAGAAATGCCATCCCTACCTTACAGACAGGGAGCTGAAGCACAGCAAAGATTAGATGTTGAAAATCACAGCTGCAGCAGAGTTATGAGGAAAAGTACATCCTCGGCGAGTGGCTGCTTCATTCAACTATCCTATTAACAGTTACATATTTGGAGAAGAAAATGAGGGTAAAATAATAAGGGAAGGAGATGCCAATAGAAAGAAAGGAACCACAGGAAAGAAAGATTTATCATCAAGTGATTTTACTGGGTAATCAGGCAATTCTTCTCCATTTTGTCTGCTTGAGAATGTCCCCTGTCGCATAAGCAAAATGGCATTTGGGGCAAGCTTTCATATTTCATTTACTGCTGCTGCAAATGTGGGATGTATGGGAATGACAAAGGCCACTGGATGAGGGAGCAAAATTTGCTTTGACCCAGGACCGCACAGGAAATCAGAAAAAAGCAGGAGAGTGAGAAGAAAACCTCTGGTCAGTGGTTTGAGAACGCACCCCGTAAATAGGTTAAACGCCGACCACTGGCCAGCTGCTTCTAAACACCGCAAGCACAGTGCAGCTCCTGGTAGTGCTTACTCACACCCAGGCGCTTGCGGTCGGATTTTTGCTCTGAGGAAATGGCTCAGAGCTTCAGGCACTCAAGTTTCAGAAACTCGGGCCAAACTGAATTTGAACACACCAAAAAAAGAAAAGAAAAATGAAAAAAGGAAAACCAGCCATCCTGTAAAGTGAGCTAGAGCCACTGGCCCTCGGATATCTCGTAAATAGGGTTATCGACAGGTACCTTTGGGAAGTTGTTTGAAACTCAAACAAAGGCTGTATTTAAATAATACGACAAACTATACTTTCTAGACTATTCCTGCTCCCATTTTAATCATGTTTTCTTTCACAACAAAAACGAAAATCTAGACGTTTAACTACCATCTCCCAAGACAACGTTATTATTATAACAGAAAAGCAGATTTAGAGACCTAATAATAAAGTATAGATTATGTTTTCTTGAGCAAAAGGAATCACTTCATAATATATTGCTCGCAATAAAGAGTAAGCCTCAGATTTCGTGCAGCAATATTAATTACTAAGGAGAGAGAATGAGAGAAATCACATCAGATTAAGATTCCTCTGAATCACAGCAGAGAAGATAGAGTGTGCCTTCTGAACAAACAGATGATGTTACAGAGAGTAAAATTAGCAGGCAATCTTCAGCGATGCCTGCCTCTAACAGTTCTCCGTATGACTTCTTGTGGGCAGGCCCAGGGGAGAACAACTGATGGCAGAATGATTATTTCGGCTTCCCGTGTTATTATTCTGCAGCCTTTCTCAGAGCGAGGGGATATTAACTATTCCACCTCTTCTCTCTGCTGCGGAGAAATTAGGCTTCACATCAGCATGTAATGTGTGTGCAACAAATAATTGCTTATCACAAAAGCTTTTTGATCTGAAACTATGAGAAATAGCACATAGAAGAGAAAGGACTTCGTGCATTACCGCTGGAGGAATGATAAATTTCAAATAATTGATGTAAAATAAGATTGCCATCAAGAAAGCAATGTAATAACCACAGGTTCTCACACACGAAAGATCAAGGTACGTGCTTTACATGTTGCAGCGAGAATATTTCCACTGATTTTGGCGGGCTCGGCCGCTCTCCCCCGCAGAACAGGACACTGCCCTTGGCGGCACAGCATCCCTGGGGCAGCACAAGCCTGTGTCACCGGGGCTGGGCTGTCCTCCTGCTCTTTGGCTAACGCTGCCCATGAGGGGCCGGTTCTTTCACTGACGTGCACACAGTTCATCCCTCACGGAAACAAGGTTTGTGCAGGCCCTGGGCTCTGGAGGAATTTGTTGCAGGCTGCTTCTATTTTCTGCCCAGCTGACAAGAAAACTAATAATGTCCACGGTGCCGGAGCCTGCCAGCCTGCACACGTCTTCCCAACGTGCTGGGAAGTCACCCGCGGCTCAGTGGTTACCCCAGCTTCATGCCTTTGAGTGCCTCAGCCTTGACTTCACGTTCTTCTCCCGCCAGCTGAGGAGACTGAGGAGCAGATCAGAAATCCTTAGCGGGGCCCACGTTGCCGAGACGTGCCCTGTGTGGGCTGGGGCACCCGAAGGGCTGCTGGGTCTGTGGGCTGTGGCCCAGCGCCGGGGTGGGAGTCGAAGCCCCCCCGCTGCTGGCTGCTCTCGGAGGATGGCACGGGGAGCGGGGGCACCGGTGGGAGCTGAGGGGGCCGGCAGCCCCAGGGGTAATGCCAGCTCGGTGGCGGGGAGCAGAGACGTTTGCCCCACTGCTGTTGTGTGCCAGGGTCGGGGAGATGGGTACCACAGCGCCAGCCTACCCTTGGGTGCCAAAAAATGTTGCCCACGTGTGCTGAGTCAAGGAAACCCGTCACCAGCAGTTTACTCATGAGAATCTCTCCTGTCCTAGAAATGCTGCAGGGATTCTATATTTAAAAAAGAAAAAAAGAAGGTTCTGAAGTACTAACTTTCTCCTTAAAATGCAGTGAGGTTACACCACCTCATGCCCACGTGACGTTCATGGAAATGTCTCTCCTCCTTTTCATCAACTGAAAAACTCTTTGCTTTGCCAAGCTCTGCAGAGATCCCAAAATGCACCGTTGTTACTCGGTGACGAGAATGGGGTCAAGCATGAGAGAAGCTCTTCATCCTATAAACTTCAGAGGTGCTTTTTTAAAGGCGTGGCAGTAATTGTCCCTCCTAGAAAGGTGACTAAAATAAACGTACTGGGTTTTTGTTCAGAGCTGGTGGGTAGACTGTGCTGTACAGGGTTTGTTCTCTCCCTGCAGGAGGCACGCTTCCCGGGCCCTTGTGGTGGGCAGGGCTTGCTCGCGCCCACGTACAACACGCTGTTTCTGTTAAGAACTCCTCTTTAGCCTAGGTGTTTCTCCAAAGCTTCATATACCAGATGAAACAGCAGCTGCCTAGAGATAATGACATAACACCTTGCCCTTTGGGAAATACCACCTAACAGGAATTTACTCACTCTCTGAAAAATGGGTAAGAGAACATTTCTCCTTTGTTTAAAAAAACTTTTATGCTTAAATCCTTACTAAGGAAGACACTGCCTTATACTGTATATAGCCCTTCATTTCTGAAATTCTGTGATAGTTCCTAGCTATTTCTTCAGTTTTCACTAGAAGAGTCAAACAACCTTGAGGTAATGAGATGGCTTTTGTGCTAGCCTTTTTTTTTTTAGGTTTGTGTCTGCAAGGTTCTCAAAAGCGGAAAGGGCTCTGCCTCGGAGAGTCACATAAGAGGGATGCATAGAGCTTCCTTGCCTTTCTGAGCAGCATCTACACCTACATAGTGGACAGTACATGTGAAGCAGTTCAACTTGCCTTTGTTGTAACAATGGTATAAGGTACTTAATTCCCATACAGTCACTCCCACCCAGGAAGAACAGCACGATGTAGCCCAGTGCGGCATCCTCATGCCAACAGAAACCCTAATTATACGTTGGGCAGTGAAGAAAAGGGGGAATAACATCTCAGTTACTAAAGCAGTTGTTAAAATAAAATAGGAATGCTCCAGATGAAGCATGAAGTCACAGAGAAGATATTCGATGTCGTGGAGAACTGAATGCTGGATGATGGGTAGCCCCCAAATCACAGACCAGTGGTCCCTGCTCCGCAGGAGAGGAGGGCTCTTTGCCAGAGCAAGCATGTTTTAGCTGTCCTTTCTTCTGGGGACTGCCACAATTTGGGCTTGGGCAACCACGAGCTTACTGCCTGATGACAGCAAGTGAGCATGGGTCTCACTGTATAGTATTTCCATGTGGCAAGGGGTTTTTTTTGGTATTTTCTTGTGCTTGCTTTGATGTGGCACAATGAAGGACCATGTCTGTGGATGATCCAGTCACCTTGTGTTGGGCTTTCACCCGTCAGCGCATTCACCGTCCTTTCCCAAAAAAGAGAAACAAAGGGCTCAGAGCTGCTGCTCTCCCCACCGAGAGGAGGAACAACTCCCCGACCAGAAGAGTTGGGGCCGAGGGACTTTCACTCCTGTAGTCACACTTTCACTCAACAGGCAGCTTTCAGGGGAAAGGGAGAGGGAACTGATGTGTGAAAATAGACTATGGACATACACAGGTAATTTGCCAAACTACCTGCTGACTTCAGCCTCACTAAACTCACATCTCCAGCAACGTCCCGTGAAGAAGCCGGCACACCCCAGCCAGAAACGAGGTGCCAGCTGCGGGGGATGGAGGCAGCCCAAGAAGGAGCGGGGCTGTTGGGGGCACCCAGCCGGCCCCACGGCTGCGCGATGGCCGGGCAGTGCAGGCTGGCTCCGCCACCGACCCCGGCCCCAGCGTCCCCACCGATGGGTGCCGACGGCACCGTCACGGAGAGCAAGGCCCTGCGCTGCTGTGCTGTGTTGCAACGGGGCAGCCATCGGGATCCAGCCCATTTGGTGCGCGTAAAAATTGAACCTACAGCTTCAGCTCAGGTTTAAATGGGAAGGGAGATCTTCCTTCCTTCAGCCTGCCTGAGATTTTTACAAGACTGCAGCTTCCCTATGTGAAAGATGGGTATTTGCCTATTTTTTTGGAGCTGTTAGATGATAGGCAATGGTCTCACCGAAACATCGCGCGTGGGACAGTGCCTCCTGTTGCTTGCAGAGTGTGGCTGAGGAAAGGAAAGTTGCTCTCATCAGTAAAACAACCAACCCTGACTTTTGTTTCCACTTGATTTTGCAACAAGGTAACCAGGACTGGTTATTAGCTTAGCCTGTGGTAAAACTTCTTTTTTTTCTTCCTTTTTTTCAGGAACCTTTATTTCAGCCTGGAGATTTCCTGGACAGAAATACAAACACACACAATAAATCTGAATTTTCTGGAAAGCTCTGCGAAGACCCGGTAAATCTCTTTCAAAGATAAAATTAATTTAGCAGAAGGAGCAGGCATTCAGCAGCATCTGAGCTGGAGACCCCTCTGCCCCTTCCCAGGCCCGCCAGCCCTGCAGGGAGGGCGCGCGGCAGGCAGCAGTGTTTCTTCCCAACAGCGGCAGCCTTCCTGCCTCTGACCCTTGTGCGGTGGCCCCAACGGGTCTGCTGTGTATTTCCAGCAAAACTCTGGAGAGCCCTCAAAGTCTGCTGAGAAAAACTCTCTGGGTGGATAAGGAAGACACAGAAAAACCTGTGAAAAGTTGGGAGACGAGGTCATCTCAGCCCAAGCAGGCTACCAACCCAGAGTGGGTGGGAAGCTTTCCTCTGTTACAGCGATTTCATTATTTTTGCCTCCAGGTCACGCAAGTTTATTCAGCATTCAACACAGGAAAACAAAGGGGGAAAAAAACGACAGGGCAGCTGCTCATTTCAGGGTAAACAAACCAAATTGAAGAAAACCATCCTATCCAACTCATATTCACACTTCATTTATCATAAGGCAACCTCCTTTTAGGCTGTCTGTTGTAAAACAAATCATAACCTACAACATCAGGAACAAAGTTTAAAACAGAGATGCTTCCCAATCCACTTAAGATGGTTCCAAATTCCTCCTGGTCTCGACAACAGCCCTGCGGCGTGCACAAGGGTAACGACGCTTCCTCCCACTAAGGGGCTCAGGGCAGGCTTGGTGGCCTGCAGTGGTCACAAGAACCGATGCCCGTGGCACGGTCTCAGCAGAAGGTTTAGACCGTTCAGTCTCTGCACCGCACACTCCAGCCCAGGAAAAATTAAATTTCAAGCTCAGTGACAGAGCCAATGGTGACCCTTAGCCAAGCTCAGCAATACCACACAGTCAGCAGAACACACGTTCGTCTCCGGGGAAGCCAAATACACCACGGCAGTTTCATCTTCCACGTGACTGGATGCTCAGACCAAATGGTTTCTTTCAATGGCATGACCTCTCCTACTGCACCCCGTTCTCACGCTGCCTTCGTGGGGTATCAGGTCTCACTGAACCCAACGCACCCAACTCACACTTGCCAGTAATGACATGAGTAACGGCAGCAGCAGAGACGTGGGGCCAGGGGCTTACAGCCGCAGCCTTGGAGGGCGGTGCAGCCTCCCCAGGGCCCCTCCGTACCTCCCCACTGCGGGTCTGCATGTTGCATGCCCTCTGCTCCCCTCCCAGCTGTGCCACAACCTGTGACAACCACGCTGCCACATCGCCACGCGGACCTCACCTGAAGTCCTGCCGACACGTTTCAATGAATGACGCGAGTAAGGCGCTTTCACTGCCAACCTTGTATTCAGTCTCCCAGCGGGCAAAACTGAATATTTTGCCATGCCTGATCACATTTCCACGTTCAAGTCTTCACTCAGACTCTAACTAGATGCTGAGTAATTTTCTTCCTGAATTACGCAGAGACTAGCAAAAAATACATAAAGGAAACAATAAAAAAAAAGAGCACTATTTTGCGGTTGCGTTGTCTCTAGTAAATAGAGACCGTGAAATGGTATTACATTCAGTATCAATTATTCATATTTCCAACAAGTACCTGACACATCCTCAAGTTACGACTTCAGTCCACACTGGCTATAAAATACAGTTTTCACTATGATTGGAATGGCTGTTACTGGCTGTCAATTAAAATATGTATCATGTATCAGGCAATAGAAGCTGACACCACCAGGAAGAAATAACACTTGACAGCCACTTGGGAAATATACAGGCAAGAGAAGACTGAAAATTGCTGAAGATCTTTGTCTACAGCTTCTTACTTTTAAACACTGACCTCCAAGTTATGAAGAACAGAAAGATTTATCTGCACTTGAAAATTCCCCTTACCTCCTGTTGTTCTGTTTCTTTTTCATAACCAGGATAAATGAAAAATTTCTAATTTACAGATTGCATTATGCGTATTTTAAAGAAGCAGCGTCAAAGTCACTCCCACTGCCCAGCACGAGAAATTCCTCTTAGCAGAAATCCTTGGCTGTCGGTGGTGTCACGCTTGCACCCAGGGTGGACTGGAGCTAATTACCTGAAGTGAGGAAGTCTTCAGGTGAAGCCCAGGGAAGATTTATCATTTTGTTTGTTTAGCCCTTAGATCCACTGGAATTGGCCTTTCATAGCAATATATTATTTGCACAAGAATGAGGATTTTTTTTTGGAATCTGGCAATTTAGACAAAATATTCCCAACCCTTGGCTAGGCATGCAGATCACAGAATCACAGAATCACAGAATAGTAGGGGTTGGAAGGGACCTCTGTG
>Ga0181612_108360_pt1 | contig 17197 bp, 12 predicted proteins | sample HoacroProtozoa21_FD_119630 | JGI IMG/M metagenome (GOLD analysis project Ga0181612, IMG submission 119630) | Hoatzin crop microbial communities from Cojedes, Venezuel. Combined Assembly of Gp0051906, Gp0051904, Gp0051908
AATCCATATGGAATAATTCGGTATGCGCCCATGCATCAACGCTGGTGCGGCTTATTCCAATCGGCAAATCGCCCTTCAGACCAACACCATGTTCATGAGCATAGGCCACAACTTCCTTGAGCTGACGGTCCAAATGATACTGCACGAAGCACCAGAATTCCACCTCGGAGGCATGGCTGGAAACATATTCCTGCACCTTCTTGGTGGTATATTTCGCATATTTGCCCCATTGGCTGAAGTCCGGAGTTCCATTCTCATCCCTCAAGCAGCAGAATACGGCGTATGGAATCAGCCAATCTTCATTCGCCTCCATGAAAGCCTTGTATTCCTTCGACTTCGTGGTCTTATCGCCCTCGCTATCATAAACGCCATGCAGAAAAGCCAATTTGGTATTGTTTACCTTCTCGTAATCCACGGATGGAAGGGCGTTGAGTTCATCTTTCAGCTTCTTGTAAGCCTTATTCACCTTGACTCCGACATCCGGAAGATGGATGAACTGAGGATGCAATGCAAATGTAGTATTGGCATTGTAGGGATATGAATCCTGCCATTTGCCAGTCATCGTGGTATCATTGATAGGAAGAAGCTGGATGAGGTTTTGACCGGTAAGCTGAGCCCAATCCACGAGTTTTTTGAGGTCATTGAATTCACCTACACCGAAGCTATCCTCAGTTCTAAGCGAGAACACCGGTACTGCCGTACCAGCACCTCTCCATGGCAAGAACGGGAAACTAGGAGCGCCGCAATTAAGCACAAGATGACGGGACTTAGCCGGCACCTCATTCAAATATCTATTGCCGCCTGGCTCCCAAAGCAGAGGATTATGGGTTTTGCGGTCAACGACTACAAACTTATATTCAAAAGGCTCTTTAACGTTGAGAGTAAGGCTCCATTCGGGGAAATTCTCATCCGACATGACCAGCATCTTGGTCCATTCCTCGAACATTTTTCCGCTACCGGTGATGGCTACAGCCATGTCAGGGCGCACCTCAGGGGCGGTAATCATGAAGGTTACATTGCCTTTGCCGCTATCACTCTTGCGAACTTTTCTGCCAAAAACAACCTCCTTGAAAAGCGATGAATAGAATTCCGAATTAGCCGGACGATCCGCCCAAAAATCGCGAACCTCCACGTCTCCTTCGATATTTTTAGGGAAAGTATGACCCTTCCATTCCTTTCTGACGCACTGACCGTCTCTCCAAACCTCAAAGCTATATTTTTCCGGAGCCTTTTCCAGGGAAGCCTCCCATTTGGCAGCCGAATTCAATTTCATTTTTCGAGTGGTTTTTCCGGTGCGAAGTACCAGATATTCCCCATCAGAAGCGATGTAATCAACGTTGATTTTAATCATAATGGTTATGGTTCTAATGTTTGTCTAAGCTGCTTCCGAATGGCCGCAACATGAGAAACCATGGAAACATCTTCCAAATTTAATAAAATTTCCGTATTCCGCGGCTTATTCGACCACTTTTTTCTTCATATAATTCCATCCGGCGACCGGAAGAATGAATGAAAGCAGGCAGGCGATAATCCAGAACCATGACACCGGCCCGAAGTCGTAGATGCCCTCGGAGGCATTACCTTGAATCAAATATCCGCTCGCGATGTCTTGGATGCCGGCTGCTATGTAGCTCGACAGACCGACAATGCCCATGGCTGCTCCTGTGGCCTTTCTGGGCACAATGTCAAGCGCCATAAGGCCGGCAACGATGCAGAAAACTACGCCGATTGCCAAGCTGAAAATCGACACATAGACAATGTTCATGATGTAGTTTCCGCCGGAGAATAGGAAGCCGGAAAGCGATGCGAGGCATAGTAGGCCGGAGATTATGACCGGTTTGACGCGGTTGCCTCTGAAAAGTTTGTCGGAGAGCCAACCTGCGCATACCGTGCCGGCGATTCCGAAGGCCTCGGCGAATGCTATGATTTGCGATGCCGATTCGAGCGAGAAGTCTTTTTCTTTTTGGAGGAAAAGTACACCCCAGCCGCTGACCGCATATTGGGTGATGTAGACAAAGGCGCTGGAAAGGGCTATAATCCAGATTCCAGGGTGTTTGACCACGAATTTTTGAAGATCTTTCGTGGGCATTTTGTCCGCCTTTGACGGCGTCTCGCCTGTGAGTTCTTGCACCGACGGAAGTCCTTTGCTTTCGGGCGTGTCGCTCACGAAAATGACTATTATTGCCGATCCAATGAGTCCGGCTAGGGCTGATGCTATGAAACCATATTCCCATCCAAGCCAGCCGACTATGAAGCCGGTGAGAATGAATGATAAGAATTTTCCAAGATATGGAGTGGCGCTGAAAATGCTATAAAATGTGCCTCTGGAGGCCTTAGAGAACCATCTTGAGAGGCTGATGACGCCTGGAGGCGAACCCATGGATTGAACCCATCCGTTGATGCCCCAAAGCACCGCGAATGAGAAAAATAGGGCCATGGTAGGGAGGCCGGTGGAGCCTTGGACAAGGCCCAAAACTCCGATTATCAAATTGACGAGGGCCGAAATCAGAAGGCCTGCCGCCATGAATCTCTTTGTGTTGCAATAGTCCGCTATGAAGCCGTTGCTGAATTTGCCCACGGCGTAGACGAATAGCATGGCTGATCCGATAATTCCGAGCTGACCAGCGGTCAAAATGCCATCATCGATGAGCGGCTGCTTGACCACGCTGAACGCCATTCGGCAGATGTAGTAGATGCTATATGCAACCGTAGCTCCCCAGAAGGTTCTAGAGCGTAGTTTCTTGTATGTGGATTCAACCAGTTCCTCCGGCACCTTTTCCTCCGACGGCTTGCTGATTCTGAAATAGTTATATAATCTAGTGCGCATTTACCTCTTTAGTGTTTAGAAGTGATTCTTCAAACGATCGCAAATTTATGAAATTTCATGGAATTTATCTGATTCCAGAATGGCTTTTTTATGGCGGACTTGGAGATAGATGGATCGGCCTGCCAGATGGGCGAAATATGCGCACAGAAGTATGTGCATTGCGGTGGCGTCATATGTCCCGTGGAAATGGAAAAGTATTATCCACACTACGAAAAATGCCACCAGAGCAATCAGAGAGGAATTTCGCATATCGGCGGCGGCAGTAGCTCCGGCATAAATTCCATCCCAAGTAAAGGCCAGCACTCCGATAATCGGCATGGGTGCGAGCCATACGAAAAATTGGCGACAACTCTCGATAACCGCTTCGTCGTCGGTCATCAGCCTCAGTAGCGGCATGCCCAGCACGAAATAAATCAAAATGAAAAACAGGCCGACTCCAATGCTCCATGCGAACACTCGATGGATGGCCTCTCTCGTCATTTCTTTGTCGCGGGCGCCAATATATTTGCCGGTCAAAGCCTCTCCGGCGAAGGCAAAACCATCCGTAAAATAAGAGAACAGCATCAAAAGCTTCATCATTATGGAACCGGTCGCGAGCAGCAAATCGCCGAATTTCGCGGAAATCGCCGTGAAGCCGACATAAACGCCCAAAAGTGCAGCGGCTCGGATGAAAATATTGAAATTGACGCTTATCATTCGGCCATAGTCGAAGCCCTTGAAACTCAAGCCGCCGGCAAATACTCTTCGATATTTTATGGCAATCACCGCGAGAGCGAACAGCAAGCCCGAAAATTGAGCCACAACTGTTCCAGCCGCAATGCCATTATATCCCATGGCACGGATTCCCAAAGATTGCACTCCGAAGGCTAGGGCTATGCTGACTATGATATTAACGAAATTGATAATCAGGTCGGTAGCCATCGAGCTGACGCCATCCTGCATACCTATGAACCATCCCTTAAGGGCAAAAAGCGATAGGGTAGCGGGGGCAGCCCAAACTCTTATCAAAAAATATTGCGTTGCTAGTTCTTTGACCTCGTCGGAGCATTTCACGAAAAGGAAAATAAGCTTCAAAAAGGGCACCTGAAGCGCCAGAATAAGTATCGAGAAGCCCAAAGCGATGGCCAATCCGCCAGCTAAAACTCGTCCACATTCCTTGTCCTGACCTGCTCCGTAGGCTTGCGCCGTCATACCGCCGGTTCCCACTCTCAAAAACTCGAAATTCCAATAGAGCAAATCGAATAGCATGGTGCCGATGGCGATGCCTCCGATAAGGGTTGCGGTGGAGATGGTGCTATTCAGATGGCCGGCTATACCCAAATCCACCATCCCGACGAGCGGAATGGTGATGTTAGCCAAAATGCTTGGCAAAGATATTCGAAGTATTTCCTTGTCGAGAGCCTTCATTATCTGAATTTATTGTCTTCTTCCAGCATGCCTAAGTACGAATTGTAGCGTTCGGGGCTTATGGTGCCGTTTTCTACCGCTTCTTTGACCGCGCAGCCAGGTTCATGGGTATGGGTGCAAGGCGTAAATTTGCAATTTTGCGAAGCCTTTAGCATCTCCGGAAAATACAAAGCAATTTCCTCTTTCTCCAAATCAACGAGGCCGAAACCACGCAATCCAGGGGAATCAATCACATAGCAGCCGCACTCAAGACGATACATTTCATATAGCGAAGTGGTATGCTTGCCTTGGAGATGAGCGGTGGAGATTTGACCGATTTTCGGGTCCACAGAGGGGTCCAAGGCCTTTATTAGACTGGATTTACCGACTCCTGATTCTCCGGAAAACAGGCAAACTTTGTCCTTGCAGATTTCCTTCAGTTTATCCACACCTTCGCCAGTTTTGGCGGAAGTTTCCACAATTTCATACCCCGCATCCTCATATATTTTATGGAAATAGGCGAGATAGTCGGGGTCTTCGTCTCGATAGAGGTCCACTTTGTTGAGGACTATGATGGGTTTGACATCATAAACCTCGCAAGTCACAAGCAGCCTATCCAAGAACGGAAGTTTGATTTCGGGGAAATAAAGAGTCACCACGATGCAAGCCAAATCCACATTGGCTGCAATCACATGGGACTGTCTGGAAAGGTTTGTGGATCGGCGTATAATGTAGTTTTTGCGATCCAGAACCTCGGCGATAGTGGCAGGATTTTGAAGCGTTATGGCATCCTCCGGCACTTCGGCAGTCCAGCGGACATGGTCTCCCACCGCCACGGGGTTCGTGGCGTCACCTGCCTCCAAGCGTATTTTTCCCTTTAGCACAGCGGGGAATGGTTTCCACTCCGGAAGGGCGGACAGCATGTAATGACTGCCCGCATTTTTTACCACCGTTGCTGTTCCTTCCAAAATCATATCGCTATATTATGTCTAGCCGGCCACAAATTTACGCAAATTTATTATATTTGCACTCCATGGAAGCAGCGATGAAAAACGAACTCAAATTGGTCTCTTCCGTCACGGGAGAAACTATAGAAAGACTTAACGAGGGCGATATGGATGCGTTCAACGACATCTATCGCGCTTATTATGTCTATCTATGCAGCATCGCCATGTACTACATCCACAATCGCCACAATGCCGCTTCCATAGTAGATGATGTATTCGTCTCATTCTGGGATAAGCGCAAAAACATCACCTATCCGCCTCTTCCATATCTCCGAAAATCTGTGCAGAATGCTTGCGTAAGCCATCTCCGTGCTGACAGAAACTCCATGATTTACAATTCCGTTGAGGATGAAGCATGGAACTATCTCGAAAACCATATCCTTTCTTCCGACGACCCCCTCAAGGCCATGGAAGATAGCGATGCAGGACGCATTTTGGAAGAAAAAATCAATGAATTGCCGCTCGCATGCCGAGAGGTCTTCAGGGCATGTCTCTATGAAGGCAAGAGCTATGATGAAATCGCGGCTGAGAGGGGATTGAGCGTATCCACCGTCCGAGTCCATGTCAAAAATGCCATGGATAGGCTTAGAAACGTGCTTGATGCGCCTATCTTGGTGCTTCTAATCATGACCCTGATGAAATAATTTCCCCATTCCACAAAAAAAATCAAAATTTATTTAAACGTTTTGACCACTCTCTGCGTATATATGTGTAGAGCGGAAAAATAGAAATCGCTATGATTAAATACGAGACAGAAGAACATCTCAGGCTGGACATCGTGGAATATTTTAATGGAAGTCTTTCGGAAAAAGAGGCTTCTGCGCTTTTGCGTTACCTGAGCGCCAATTCATGGGCCGACAAGATTTTCAAAGAGATGTCGGCTATGTGGGCTCTGTCTTCGACCTCCGCTTTCGCCGATCAGGCGGACACCCATTATGCGATCATACGAGATCGCATCGAGAATAAGGCGTCAAAAGAAACCCATAGCGACCAGCCGGTGGCCAGAAAACGCCATTTCCCTTCATGGATAATGTACGCCGCAGCGGCTCTGGCGGCCATTTTCCTGATCTCGGACGTTGTGCTTCTCAAGAAGAATAAAGAAATAAAGGAGACCTACACCCAAGTAACCCAACCCTATTGCATCCAAGTTCCCGAAGGATGCAGAACGGACGTAGGCCTGCCTGACGGCACAATCGTCACCCTGAATTCCGGTTCATCATTGACCTATGACCACCAGTTCGGCATCTTCGACAGAAAGGTCATCCTTCGAGGTGAGGGCTATTTCGTGGTAGCCAAGAATCCCGACAAGCCCTTCTATGTAAATGTGGACAATATGTCTTTGAGAGTACTGGGAACCACATTTAACGTAGACGCATACGACGACGATGACCTCATAACCGTCTCGCTCATCGAGGGCAAGGTGGAGATTTCCAACAAAGCCGGCGGCAACCTACTGCTTTTCCCCAACGAAAGAGCAACCTACAACCGCAGGTCCGGAAAGATAATGAAAGAATCAGCCGAAGTGAAGAATAGCACGCATTGGCTTGACGGCGGCTTCACATTCGAAAACGAATCTTTCCCTGCCATAGCCCACAGACTTGAACGTAAATTCGGCGTGAAAATCATAATCAACAGCGACCGACTTAAAAAACAATATTACACGGCCACATTCTCTTCCGATAAGAGCATCAACGACATTCTCAAGGAGTTTGACGTTGAAAACCAATACATCTGGAAGGAGAGCGATGGAGCCATAATAATAAAAGATAAAAGATAACCACGTACCACATCGGGCGGCCCGAAAACCGCCCATATATAACATTGAAATACCTTTTATATTTCAAATAAACTAACAAAACAAAGAGATGAGTCAACAATTTAAGCATGGTATTGTTGCTCTCTTCGTCACGGTATTCTGCCTCTTTGCAAGCGCAAACGTATTTGCGCAGAGCAAGAAGACTATTACCTTGTCGGAAAGTAACATTACACTCAAGCAGGCTCTCGACGCCATAGAGCGGCAGAGCGATTACACGTTCCTTATCAGGAATAATGATGTGAATCTCTCAACTCCAGTTTCCGTAAATGTTTCCGGTGCCGGAATTGAAGAAACTCTAAGGCAAGTGTTCCGTGGCACGGGCATCAGCTATGAGGTCAATGGAAATCGTGTTTCCGTATTCTCACCCACGGCTCCCGCGGCAAAGAACCAAGCTCCCCTCACGGTTAGCGGTAAGGTAGTGGACGCCAATGGCGAGCCGGTACCTGGCGTTGCCGTTTTCATTGAAGGAACTACCAAAGGTGGCTACACCGACCTCAATGGTGTATATTCCATCGAAGTACCTTCAGCTAATTCTTCCATTCAGGTAGCCTGCATAGGTTACAAATCTGCAACTATTCCCGTTGGCGGACGTTCCAAAATTGACATTACGATGGAAGACGACGTTGCCCTCTTGGATGAGGCTGTAGCCATTGGTTATGGTACCCAGCGTAAGGGTGATGTTACCAGCGCCATCGCAAGCGTTAAATCTGACGACTTCACCGTAGGTCATATCGTTGATGCCGGTGACCTCATCAAAGGTAAAGTAGCAGGTTTGAATGTAACAAAGGGTAATGGTGACCCTAACGGATCTTCAACCATTCGTCTTCGTGGTATCATTTCCCTCGAGGGTGATTCTACTCCTCTCGTACTCATTGACGGTATCGAGGGCGACATGAGCACCGTAGCTGCAGAGGATATCGCAAGTATCGATGTTCTTAAGGATGCTTCCGCAGCCGCTATCTATGGTACACGAGGCGCCAATGGTGTTATCCTTATCACAACCAAAAACGGTAGCAGGGATAGCCGCGTAACCGTTAACTACAACGGCTATGCTTCAGTATCTCGCTTCTCAAAGACCGATCTTGGATTCATGACCGCTGAGGACGTTCGCAATGGCCTCACCGACCTTCCCGACCTCGGCTATGAGACCGATTGGGTAAAGGAAATTTCCCGCACCGCTTTCACCCACAACCACAACTTCACCATCACCGGCGGTAACAAGACCACCGCTTTCTCAGCCAGCGCTACCTACCGTAACGAGCAGGGCGTTATCAAGAGAACCTACAATGATGAGTTGAAGATGAAGATGAACCTTTCTCACTGGATGCTCAACGATATGCTGAAACTCAGCTTCGACCTCCAGAAGGTTCTTCATAAAAATAGCGCTACCAGAGCTAGCTCCGATAGTTACTCAAATATCTTCCATCAGGCCTTGACCTACAACCCTACGGCTCCCGTTTACACGGAGGATGGCGAATACTACGAGAATCTCGGCGCAAGCTACTACTACAACCCTGTTGCCATTATCAACGAGTTGAATGGTTCCACCAAGACTGAAAGAACTCGTATGACCGGTACCATCACCTTCGAGCCTATCCAGGGATGGCAGACTAGCCTCATGCTCGGAACTTCTCGTTCCAACACACATTCTGACAGGTTCTATACTTCAGATTACTATTCCAGCAAGATGAATGATTATACCGGTCAGGCTGATCAGACATACTCTTATTCTCAGAAGAATTACCTCGAACTAACCAGCACCTACAAACATCAGTGGGACAAGCATCGTTTCGAGGCTCTTGCTGGTTATAGCTACGAGTACAATATGTACGAAGGCTTCTATGCCTACAACCTTAATTTCCCTACCGACCTCTTCGAGGCAAACAACCTCGCATCAGGTACCGGTATTAAGACAGGTCTCGCTTCAATGTCCAGCTACAAGAACGACAACAAACTTATCGGTTTCTTCGGTCGTGTAAGCTATGGCTATGATGATAGATACAACGTGCTTTTGAGTATTCGTCGTGAGGGTTCATCGAAGTTCGGTGCCAATCACAAATGGGGTACCTTCCCTTCAGCTTCATTCAGATGGAACCTCCACAACGAGGAGTTCATGAGAGGCTATGATTGGCTTGACCTCCTCGACGTAAGACTCGGTTGGGGTATCACCGGTGTTATCCCTTCAACATCTTACCTCTCACTTACCAGATATGATTATGGTAACATCTACTACTTCGAGAATGGTTCATGGCTCCCTGGTCTTCAGATTGCATCCAACCCTAACCCTGATTTGAAATGGGAGAGATCTCGTGAGATTAACCTCGGTTTCGACTGGAGCATCTACAACGGAAGATTTGGCGGTAGCTTGGATATCTACAACAAGAAGACCTCTGACCTTCTTTGGGAATATGCAGTTCCTACTCCTCCGAACCTATATGATGAAACCCTCGCTAACGTAGGTGTGATCACCAATAAGGGTATTGAGGTTGCTTTGAACTTCGTTCCTGTTCGCACCAAAGACTTGGAGTGGAAAGTAAATCTTACCGCATCCCACAATGACAACAAACTCGTATCTCTCTCCAACGACCTTTACGAGTCTGATAGCTACATTGACACCGGATACATTACCGGTATCTCAATCCCTTCTCACCGTATGGAGGAAGGCATGTCTTTGGACAACTACTATGGTCTTAAGTCAGTGGGCGTTTCCGAGAATGGTGTATTCTTGATTGAGAATCCTGAGACCGGCGAAGTTGCCGAATGGGAAGCCAGCATGAACACCGACGAGGCTTGGAAACAGTATCTCGGACATGGTTTGCCGAAACTTTACCTCGGTCTTGGAACTACTCTCAATTACAAGAATTTTGATATGAGCATGCAGTTCACCGGCCAGTTCGGTTTCCAGATTCTTAACGAGAACAGGTGGCTTTATGAGAACAATACTTACGCTTTCAACCGCATGAAATCGGTTACCAACCCTCCTTACGGCGGCGAATACACCCTTTCAGTGGCTCAGGCTAAGACTTATGTAAGCTACTTCCTTGAGAAAGGTGACTTCTTAAAACTCACCAACCTCACTCTCGGCTACACCTTCCCTCTTAAGAACAATTCTTGGGTTAAGGGACTCCGTGCATACATTTCAGGTGACAACTTGTTCACCATTACTTCCTACAGCGGTCTGGATCCTGAACTCTCCAACGACGTTCTTGGTTCATTCGGTAATGACTACCACGATACCTATCCGCCTATCAGATCGTTTACTCTCGGTTTGAACCTGATGTTCTGATAAGTTGATGAATAATTTTAGATAATATGATCATGAAAAATATACTCAGGAAATCATTGTTCATCTTACCGCTTGCGGCGGTCATGATGATCGGATGCACCAATCTGGACGAGACTATCTACGACCAGGTGGCGGCTGAATATTATGAGTTCACGGAGCAAGATTCTCAGGCCATGTTGGCCCCTATGTATGAGGCTCTTCTCGACGTGTATTCTTATAACGGACTTCCCGACCTTCAGGATGAGAGCACCGACCTTTGGTGCGTGCCTTATCGTATCGGTGTAGGTTGGGGAACATACTACATTGTACTCCATAGGCATACATTCCATGCTAATATATCCCATTGCCGTAACATCTGGAACAACTGCTACGCCGGTATCACCACATGCAACCAGTTGATGGAAGATGATGCTGTAGCTGGATCTGAGGCTAGTATGGCTGCCCTTAGAGGCTTCCGTGCCTTCTTCTACTATGTCCTTTTCGACAACTTCCGCAACATTCCTTTGGACAAGACCTTCACCCATGAGGATGGATGGCTTGCCACTCAGGCTGAGCCTCAGGAGTCTTGGGACTGGATCATCAGCGAACTCAATGATATCAAAGAGAAAGTTGGTGAGGATAATGGCTTCGGTAAGATAAATAAATATGCGGTTTGCATGCTTCTCGCCAAGATGTATCTCAACCATGAGGCTTGGTTCCATGATGGCGATATGTCTTATTACAAGAAGGCTGTTGACGAGGTTAATGAGGTAATCAATTCCGGAAAATTCTCTCTTTCTTCCGATTACTTCTCCAACTTCGAATATGACCTTTCTTCTAACCCCGAGGTTATTTTCGGCCTCCCTTGCGAGTACAAATATGCCGGCTACAACCAGATGGCTAACCTTTGGATGAATAACTCAGGTCGTAAGACTTGGGGCTTCACGGGATGGGCTACCGGTGGTGGCGCATGTCTCACTCAGTTCCTTGACACCTACGATGAGGACGATGAACGTCTGAATTGCTGGATCTGGGGACAGCAGTATGATGCAAACGGCAATGAGATTTACGAAGGTGAGGATCCCCTCATCTACACCAGAGAACTCCACACAATCGACGGTTGCTATCCTATGGACGGTGCCCGTATGACCAAGTGGGAAATCCGTTCCGGATCATATGGTACCTACTATGATGACCTCCCGATTTTCCGTTATGCAGATGCTCTCATGATTAAGGCTGAATGTCTTCTCAGACTTGGCGGCTACAATGGCGAAAGCGAGCAGGATGCTGCTGACCTCGTCACTATGGTACGTCAGCGTAACTTCACTGACAATCCTGAGAAGGCTGTCAGAACGGTTGAGGACCTCAAGGGCGGTAGCGTTTACAAATATGGCTTGCAGTATAACACCGCAGAGCTTGACGCTGATCCCGTTTGGGTTACTACCGAGGAAGGTGGAGATGATATCATCCTTGGTGGACTTTTGGATGACCTTGCATGGGAATTCCTTGGCGAATGTCATCGTCGTCAGGACCTCATCAGGTTCCAGATGACTGATGGACGCAATGTCTACAATGGTAAATCATGGTTCTGCAAAGAGGCTATCACCGATCCTAGCGATCACCATCTTGAAATTTTCCCCATTTACCAAAAGATATTGGATGCCAATATGAATCTAAAGCAAAATCCCGGATATTAGTTCGTGATAGAGCTTCATTGTTGTTAACTTTGTACGCGGTGCCCCGCGATGGGGCGCCGTTTTTTTTTGTAACTTTGTGGGCTAATCATATCGTACTAATGAAATTATTGAATAAAACCACATTTTTGATTGGTTTGGGGCTTGTGTTTCAGACCATGACAATTTCGGCCCAAACCCTTACGGATAGGGTTTATGAGGACCCCACCACCTCCGCTAATATTTATCATGTCTACAAGCAGCGTGAAGGCAAGCTCACACCGGCTCCGAAGGGCTATCAGCCTTTCTATATCAGCCATTACGGACGCCATGGATCTCGCTATTTGACGGGTGATTATTATTTCCGTCCGGCGATGGCTATGCTTGAAGCGGAGAAAGAAAAAGGCAATCTCACTGAGGTTGGCGAGAATCTTTATTCGGACATCAAGAAACTAGCTGCGGCTCATGAGGGTATGTATGGAGAACTCAGCCCAAGGGGAGCGAGGGAGCATCGTGCCATATCCGGAAGGATGTACAATCGCTTCACTAAGGTATTTAAGTCTAAGACCAGAAATAAGGTAAATTGCGTATCCAGCGTAGTTCCGAGATGCATAATTAGCATGGCGAATTTCACCACGGCGCTCAATGACAATCGCCCCGAATTGGAGTTTTCTTACACCACGGGTGATAAATATTTCGAGCTTCTGGCGCACAATTATGATACGGACGAAATCTACAAGACCATAGGCCATATAACCGACTCGTTGAGGAAGGCAACATGCCACTACGACAAGTTCTACGGCAAGATTTTCAAGAATCCCACCGTGGCTATAGATAGCATGAAAAGCCCTTATAGCTTGATCGGCAGTGTCTATAGCTCGGCTTGCATTTGCGAATGTTTGGATTTCTTGAATGTCGATTTGTTCAAGTATTTCGACAAGGATGAGCTTGCGCAGCAGGCCGTTGTCAGGAATAATCGAGTTTATGGCGATTTGGGCAATTCCATCGAGTGTGGTGATGTCGTTGCGGCTTCGGCGAGGTTCCTGCTTCAGGACTTCGTGGACAAGGCGGATGCGGCTTTGCAAAACGGCAGCGACGTTGCGGCTGATTTGCGTTTCGGCCATGATTCGGGCATTCAGCCATTTTTCTGCATTTTGGGCATAGAGGGCCATGACAAGCAACTTCATATCGCTGATGCCGACAAGAGTTGGTTCTCCGATGTGACGGTTTGTATGGGCACGAATCTTCAGATGATTTTCTATAAGAACAAGAAGGGGCAGGTGCTTGTGAAGTTGCTCTATAACGAGGCAGAGGCCATGATTCCGGCCGTTCAGGCTTATTCTGGTCCTTATTATCGTTGGGAGGATTTGCGTTCTTATTTTGTGGACCGCATTGCTGCTGCAAAGGCTTTTGCCGCCACTCTTCCCCCTCCTCAGCCCAGGGAGGAGTAATTTAAAATTTGCGGAATTATCAAATAATGCGTATCTTTAAAGTCGAATGGCCGAAATAACGGCCAAACTTTAAAATAACCGCATTATGGTGACTGAAGCTAAAATCGAACAAACAATCAAAGAACTTTTCGCGGAGCTGGACATCAAAAGAGAACCCGCTGGTCTCTATGAACCGCTCCGATATATGATGGCTATAGGTGGTAAGAGGGTGCGACCAGCGCTCTGTCTTACCACCTATTCGCTTTATAAAGACAGCTTTACGGATGAAATCCTGCAGCCCGCTACCGCTTTGGAAATCTTCCATGGATTCACCCTGATTCATGACGATATCATGGACAAATCGCTCCTCCGCAGGGGCGTGCCCACGGTCTGGAAAAAGTGGGACGAGGATACCGCCATTTTGTCCGGCGACGCCATGTTTATCGAGAGCTTTTCGCGCGTCTCCAAGGCCCCGACCAAGGTGCTGAGGGATGTGCTGGACTTGTTCTCCCTCTCCGCCGCGCAAGTGTGCGAGGGCCAGCAGTTCGACATGGACTTCGAGAAACTTTCCGAGGTCCCGATGGATAGCTATATGGAGATGATTGGCCTCAAGACCGGTGTGCTGATTGCATGTGCCGCCAAGATGGGCGCCCTCATTGGAGGTGCTTCGGAGGCCGATTGTGACAATCTCTATGACTATGGTTACAATATGGGCTTGGCTTTCCAGGTGGCCGATGATTATTTGGATGCTTTTGGCGACGAGAAGGTTTTCGGTAAGCCGATTGGTGGCGATATCGTGAATAACAAGAAGAGCTGGTTGACGCTCCGTGCGCTTGAAAAGGCTTCTCCCGAGACTAAATCTGAGCTTTTCGCTGCCATGGATTTGCCTTCTACGACCGAAGAAGAAAGAGCCGCTAAGATAGCCGCCGTCAAGAAGTTCTATGTCGATTTGGAGGTCGATAAAGATGCTCAGGCCGAGATTGTAAGGCTCAATGACAAGGCCATGGAATATGCTGCCAAGGTTTGCAAAGGCGTCCGCTACGAAATGCTTAAGCGCTTCGCCGACAGACTTGTAGGAAGGAGGAAATAATGGGTTTTAAACACGATGAGTTGGAAATAATGGCTCCTGCTGGCAATTTTGAATGCTTGCAGGCTGCTATACAAGGGGGTGCCAATTCCGTTTATTTCGGGGTTGGTAGGCTCAATATGCGTTCTCATTCGGCGAATAATTTTGCGCCGGAAGATGTGCCCGAAATCGTCAGGATATGCCGTGAGGCGGGCGTAAAAACGTATATGACGCTGAATATTGTCCTCTATGGCGAGGACCTTCAGCCGGCCCGCGAAGCTCTCGATATGGCGAAGGAAGCAGGCGTGGATGCCATCATTGCCTCCGATATGGCTGCCATAATGTATTGCCGCAAAATTGGGCTCGAAGTCCATATTTCCACTCAGTTGAGCATTTCCAATTTCGAAGCGCTGAAGTTTTATGCTCAGTTTGCCGATGTGGTTGTGCTTGCTCGTGAACTAAATCTCAAGCAGGTTAAAGAAATTCATAAACAAATTGTTGAACAAGATTTGCGAGGCCCTTCCGGCAATCTTGTCCGCATCGAAATGTTCGCTCATGGTGCCTTTTGTATGGCCATTTCAGGCAAATGCTATTTGAGCCTTCATACCTATGGCCGTTCCGCCAATAGGGGAGAGTGCATGCAGATTTGCCGTCGTGGCTATGAGGTGACTGATTTGGAGACCGGCAACCAGCTAGAGATAGATAATAAGTACATTATGTCGCCCAAGGACCTGTGTACCATTGAATTTATGGATAAATTCATTGACGCGGGTGTGAAGGTGTTTAAGATTGAAGGGCGTGCTCGTTCCGCTGAATATGTGCGCCGCTGCGTTTCTTGCTATAGGCAGGCCGCCGATGCCGTTTGCGATGGTACCTATACGCCGGAGTTGACCGCTCAGTTGAAGGCTTCTTTGGCGGAAGTGTTCAATCGTGGCTTCTGGGATGGCTATTATCAAGGCGCCAAGCTAGGGGAGTGGAGCCATGTTTATGGCAGTCAGGCGACTCGTAAGAAGATTTATTTGGGCAAGGTGACGAATTGGTTTAGCCGCATCGGTGTGGCTGAGATTTCCGTTGAAACCGGTCCGCTGGAGGCTGGCGAAGAGCTAATGGTGATTGGCGCTACGACTGGTTGCGTGACTTTTAAGGCTGAGGATATTCGTCTGGATTACGATAGCGTCAAGGTCGCTCCCAAGGGTTCCCGCTGCTCCGTCGCCTCTCCCATGCCCCTTCATCGCGGCGACAAGGTCTTCAAATGGGTCACGGTTCAACCGGAGTGAGGGCTTCAGAATGAGACATGGTGTTGGGATTGGTGCCAGGGACATCTTGCGGAACCTCGCCACCGCCATGCTTCTCGAAAAATTCAACCCATAGCGGCGAAATGGCACCGGTCGAATCCTTGAAATTCATCGGAGCCAATTCGAAGACATGCTCCCCATTCTTATCGAAGAAGCACTCATACACAAGCTCGCTGCAATAAAGGTCCTCATCGCCAGGTGCAAAAGCATAATCATACTTCTTGCCGAGATGCGTTTTCGCTCTCTCAACGGCCTCAGCGGCCAATTTTGAAGAAACATTCACCCTATAAAATCGCACCATCGGCTGCCCATCGGCATCGTCTTCAGACTCCTCCAGAAACATACTCATGGGAGTTCTCACGACGCCCTTCTTGCCAAGCGCCTCAATGACGAAAGTGCTATCGCCATCAACCTCCACTATGCCGACATGGGAGAAAGAATACTCCTCATCTTCGGTCTTGGTTGAAGACTCTATCGCACTTGTAAAATAGTTGGGAATATTCGCTTGGAAAACCAAATCGCCGCTACGCAGGCCCTTTTTCGGGGCGCATGATGACGCGCAAATCGCCATGAGGGCTATGAATAGGATTCTCGTATGTTTCATTGCTATGCGTTTTCTGTCATTCTTCTGATTTTCCTTTTGATGCCGCCAAGTTTGTCCGCCCATTTTTCGGTCCAATATGCATAGTAATCGCCTTTGTCCGGTTTCCAGAAGGCGGCATGGAGAAGAGAAGGTATTCCTATGATTATCAAGTAGAAAGGTCCAAGAATTCGACTTTGCTTGGTGTGTCCGAGTTCGTGCCTGATGTCCGCCGGCCCCATGTTCCAATTGCTATGGATCGTTAACATGCCTAGCGAGATGGCCCCTCTCATTCCGTCCGAACGCCATAGTTGAACCCCGTTTGGGTCCGTTCCAAAATGCACCACTGATTTGCGAAAAATCTTCATAAACAGCAGCATGGCATAGCCGAGCAGAACTTGCGGAGCCTGCCAGATGTATAGTACTGTGGTTTTTAAAGATTTTTTCATGGCCAGTCGGGGCAAGGTGAATCTGGTCGAAAAACCCTTCAGAGGGCCCCAAATGAACTAGATGAATTTGTTGATGATATTCTTTACGACCTCGTAGATGCCTTCGCCGATGGACTCGTCGTTCTCAGCGCCGGAGGTGTATGATGCCGGAGCGTCTGTCAGGGAGCATGTCATAACGGCATCAACCATGGTTGTGGTCTGTTCTGAGGCCGTTTGAGCGATGTTGCAGTATAGCTCGCCGTTCTCGCCGTCGGCCTCGAATGACATCTCCATGTCGAGGATGGATTCGATGCTATAGCCGAACACGTCGTATGAACTTTCGGTGTGCTGAGACTTTGAAATCTTGGTTTTGCTGTCTATGTTGCACTCGAAGGCGTTGGTGAATTTGCCCGTTGTGGTGTTG